>OCZU010000177.1_pt1 | contig 45704 bp, 32 predicted proteins | sample 1539001 | NCBI WGS metagenome assembly OCZU01 (sample SAMEA3539306, study PRJEB22396) | soil metagenome | biome: tundra; feature: field; material: soil | place: USA | collected 2010-05 | depth 0.15 m | reverse complement strand
AGTAGAGGCGCATCTCTGGACTCGCTTCTTTTTGAAGCGGTGCCAGAAGCTGAACGTCGTGCGCCGCCCAATCATCTAGGTCGCGCTGCGTCGACGACACGGGAATGAAAATATTCAAGGCGGAGTGGGTTTGGAGCAACTAACTAAGGGCGTAAGGATCGGGAAACGTGCCGGCGTGTGCGTCCTCCTTTTGACTCTGGGGGCGCTGCTGATACAGGGTTACCATCCATACGCCGAAGATGCGGAGATTTACCTGCCGGGCGTGGAGAAAATCCTGCATCCCGGGCTGTTTCCGGCGGGTCAGGAATTCTTCGCGGCCCACGCCAGCCTGACCCTTTTCCCCAATCTAGTTGCGTTTTCTCTGCGCGTGACTCACCTACCGATGGAGGTTGGGCTGTTTCTGTGGCATCTGGTATCAATTTTTCTGCTGCTCCTTGCCTGCTGGGAATTGGGTGGCCTTTTGTTTCCAAGTTCCAGGGCAAGGTGGGGTGGAGTCTGTCTGGTCGCCACACTCTTGACGATTCCAGTGGCGGGGACAGCGTTGTACATCATGGATCAGTACTTGAACCCGCGGAATCTGGCTGCGTTCGCGGGGATTTTCATGTTGGCGCGAACGTTGGAGAGGAAATATGTGAGGGCGTTGCTATGGCTGGTGTTTGCTGCCTGCATGCATCCGTTGATGTGGACGTTCCCTTTTTCGTTTTGTGTCTTGCTGCTGGTTTGGGACAGATTCGAAAGCCGTCGGAATAGCGTACCGACGACCGGGTTCGCCGGCCTGCCATGGATACCCCTGGCCCCTTTGGCGTCCTCGGCCTATCACGAGGCGGCGAAACAGCATGGCTATTTTTACATCCAGAACTGGGCATGGTACGAGTGGCTGGGAATCGTTGCGCCTCTGGTGTTGTTCTGGTGGGTCGGGCGGACGACGCGGCGTCCGCAGGGATCGATGCTCGAGCGAGTAAGTCGGGCTTTCGTGGTTTACGGCCTGATTTTTCTGGCAGCAGCGCTGGTGGTGGACCTGCCGGCACGCTTTGAGAGTCTGGCGCGGCTGCAACCGCTGCGCTGCCTGCACTTCCTTTATATCGTGCTGTTCGTCGTGCTGGGCGGGCTTCTTGGCGAGAACGTGCTGCGAGACCGCGTGTGGCGCTGGCTATTGCTGTTCGTGCCTTTAAGTCTGGGAATGTTCCTGGCGCAGCGGTCGCTTTTTCCGGCGAGTGCGCCGGTGGAATGGCCCAATGCCGCACCGAGGAATCCGTGGGCCCAGGCGTTTGTGTGGAGTCGGCATAACACACCTGTGGATGCGGAGTTCGCTCTCGATCCTCAATATATGCACATCACCGGCGAGGATGAGATTGGATTTCGGTGCCTCGCGGAACGAAGCCGTCTGGCGGATGGAGTCAAGGACAACGGAGTAGTGAGCATGTTTCCTCCCTTGGCGGAAGAATGGTGGACGCAGGTGCAGGCACAAACTCCCTGGAAGAGTTTCCAGTCGGCAGACTTCTCCCGCTTGAAGAGCAAATACGGCGTGGGCTGGGTGGTGGTGCAACAGCCCGGGGTCGCCGGGCTCGACTGCGCTTACCAGAACAGTGCGGTGCGGGTTTGCCGGATTCCCTGAAATCGGCAGTGATCTGGCAACAAGAAGCGGTCGACCTTACTCGCCAGCGAAGGCTCGGTTTGGATTCTGGGACGCCTTCGCCACCGTGTGCAAGAGTTAGCTGGAACCCCGCTCAGTCCGTTCCAGGCGATTTTGCGAAGAAGCGCTCTTACGCGGGACGAGCGGTTCTGCGGGCGTAGTACGTAGGATAGCCGGGATCGAGCTTGCGGCCCTTATCGCTGAAGCGGGGCAGATGGATCAGGCCAGCCCTCTGCAACGCGAATTGCAAAGTCGTGGCCAGGACGCCGAAACCATACTTCACGCTGCGACGGAAGTTGATGGATGAGGCCTCTTCGAAGTACTTGGTGGGACAAGAGACCTCGCCTATGCGGAAATTGAAGTGCACGCACTGGGCGAGCGTCTGGTTGTCGAAAACGAAGTCGTCGGAATTCTCCAGCAGCGGCAGTTTCGTGAGTACCTGGCGACTAAAGGCGCGGTACCCAGTGTGGTATTCGGAAAGCTTCACACGCAGAAAAAGGTTTTCGAACGCCGTGAGCAGCCGGTTGGAGACATATTTGTAGAGCGGCATGCCGCCGCGCAGCGCCGTCCCGCCGATGATACGGGAGCCCAACACAACGTCATAAACTCCGTAGGCCACCATGCTGGCCATGGCAGTGACCAGAAGCGGGGTGTACTGGTAATCCGGGTGGAGCATGATGACCACATCGGCGCCCGCCGCGAGGGCCTCTCGGTAGCAGGTCTGCTGATTGCGGCCATAGCCGTAGTTGCGGTCATGCTGAAAAACGTGCAGGCCGAGGTGATGGGCCAGATCGACGGTGCGGTCAGAGCTGTGGTCGTCCACCAGAATGCGGATGTCCACGAGGTTCGGCAGGTCGCCTACCGTCGCCTCGAGGGTTTTCTCGGCGTTGAAGGCGGGCATTACGACCGCGATGCGTTTGCCGTTGATCATGGCGTGAAGATTCATGATACCTGAGAGCGGCCGCCGACGGCGACGATGCAGGAAGTTGTCTTTTCACCGCCTCCAGGAGTGCTTGCTCCCGTCCGCGCGCTGTGAAAAACTAGAGGTTCATGATTGGCTCTCGACCGCGCCTGAGCGCTGCCTGAGTCCTGCTTCCTTAATGGCAATGTCGAACCAGCGAACACTCTTCGAGAAGATCTGGAATGCCCATCTGGTGGCGCAGCCGAGCGGGCGGTCGCCGATCATTTACATCGATCTGCATCTGGTGCATGAGGTGACCTCGCCGCAGGCATTCGACGGTTTACGAGTTTCCGGCAGGAAAGTCCGGCAGCCGGCACGCACCGTAGCCACCGTGGACCACAACATTCCGACCGAGCCGCGGGGAACTCCGATCACCGATCTTATTGCCGCCAAGCAGATTGCGGCGCTGCAAGCCAACTGCAAGGAATTCGGCGTCCTGCTGTTCGACATGGATTCGCCGGAGCAGGGGATCGTGCACGTGATTGGGCCGGAGCTGGGGCTGACGCAGCCTGGGATGACGATTGTCTGCGGCGACAGCCACACCAGCACGCACGGGGCTTTTGGATCACTGGCGTTCGGCATTGGAACGTCAGAAGTGGAGCATGTTCTGGCGACGCAGTGCCTGGCCCAGCAGACGCCGAAGACGATGAAGATTGACGTTCGCGGTCGGTTGGCAGAAGGCGTGACGGCCAAGGACCTGGCGCTCGGGATCATCGGGCAGATCGGCACCGACGGTGCGACCGGACACGTGATTGAATACGCTGGCGAAGCAGTGCGCGGGCTCTCGATGGAAGGCCGCATGACAATGTGCAATATGAGCATCGAGGGCGGGGCGCGGGCTGGGATGGTAGCGCCGGATGAAACCACGTTTGCGTATGTAAAGGAAAAGCGATTCGCTCCGCGAGACCTCGAATGGGAAAAGGCGGTCGAATACTGGCGGAGCTTGCCAACGGATGCAGGCGCTGCGTTCGACAAAGTGGTGGAGATTGACGCGGCACAGCTTTGTCCGTTTGTGACTTGGGGCACGAATCCGGGGATGGTGGCGCCGGTGACGGGCCGGGTGCCGGAAGTGGGAGGCTTGAAAGACGCTGACCGGCGCTCGACCGAGCTGGCCTTGCAGTATATGGGGCTGGAACCGGGTAAGCGGATCGAAGACATCGGGATCGACCGCGTGTTTATCGGATCGTGCACGAATTCGCGTCTTGAGGATCTGCGGGCGGCGGCGCGCGTGGCAAAAGGGCATCATGTGAGCGCGAAGGTGCGTGCCATGGTGGTTCCGGGATCGCAGACGGTGAAGCGAGCGGCAGAGCAGGAAGGCTTGCACCAGATTTTTCTGGATGCGGGATTCGAATGGCGCGAATCGGGATGCTCGATGTGTCTGGGCATGAATCCGGACATTTTGCAGCCGGGCGAGCGTTGCGCTTCGACCAGCAATAGGAATTTTGAAGGGCGGCAGGGACGCGGTGGACGGACGCATCTGGTGAGTCCGATGATGGCGGCCGCGGCGGCGATTGCGGGGCACTTCACGGATATTCGGAACTGGAAGTTCCAATGACAATGACGATGACCACGACTACGACAACGAGGAACACGCAGTGAAACCCTTTCGCACACACCGCGGCCGCGTGGCTCCGCTTGATCGAGTGAACGTCGACACCGACCAGATCATTCCGAAGCAGTTTCTAAAGCGGATTGAGCGCACGGGTTTCGGGCAGTTTTTGTTTTACGACTGGCGCTTCTCCGCCGAAGGGAAGAAGAATGCCGGTTTTGTTCTGGACGAGCCGCGTTACGAGGGCGCGAGCATTCTGATAGCGGGAAAGAATTTCGGCTGCGGGTCTTCTCGCGAGCACGCGGTGTGGGCGCTGGCGGATTTCGGATTCCGCGCCGTGATTTCGTCTTCGTTCGCCGACATCTTTGCCAATAACAGCACGAAGAACGGTTTTCTCACGGTGCGTCTGAGCGAGGATGAGTCCGCTGAGCTGATGCGGCGAGCACGGGAGGTCAAGGATTACCAGCTCAGCATTGACCTGGAGCAGTGCGAGGTGCGGGACGATCAGGGCTTTGGCGCGAAGTTTGCGATCGACGAATTTGTGCGCCACTGCCTGCTCAACGGACTGGATGATATCGGGCTCACGCTGCAACACGAAGCAGACATTGTCGCCTACGAGGCGCGGCACCCGGCGCCGCGAGCGCTGCGATCTGCCGGACAGTAAACTTAGGCCAAAGCGCGTAAAGATTTGTAAAACTTTCGCCCTGGCCTTGACCGGCCGCAACGCCACAGTTGATGCTGGTTACGTAGAGTTCTACTATTACACCTGCGTTCCGGTTCCTGCCTGAGCCTCTCCAGCGGGAGGACCTTGGCGTAAGACAATCTTGTCGCCCTTCCGGGCAGAGGTACCGCAACCGAGTTCCAAATGAATACGTCTAATGAAGGGCGGGTTTCCCGCCGATCTTGTGAACCGTTGCAATGGACTAAGACCTTGAAAATAATCGCTTCGATTTCGTCGCAAGAAAAGCCACGGCCTGCCGTGCGCCCGCAGATTCGCCTGGCATTAGGGATCGCGCTGGGTGTGTTGTGCGCCTCCCTTTCGGGCTGCACCAGCGCCGACTCCAAGCAGCAGAAGGCGCAGGCTGCGGCGCCGCGTGCGGTTTCGGTTGCGGTGGCCAAAGTGCAACAGCAGGACGTGCCGGTTTACCTGACTGGACTGGGATCGGTGACCGCCTTCTACACGGCAAATATCAAGAGCCGGGTCGACGGACAGATCATGCGCGTCAACTTCAAGGAAGGGCAGACCGTAAAGGAAGGGGAGTTGCTGATTGTCATTGATCCGCGCCCCTACCAGGTGCAACTGGAACAAATGCAGGCGCAGCTGTTCAAAGACCAGGCGACGCTGCGCGATGCGCAACTGAACCTGCAGCGCTATACCACGCTGATTCCATCCGGAAGCATTGCACAGCAGCAGGTGGACACGCAGAAGTCATTGGTGGACCAACTCGACGGCCAGGTGCGGACCGACCAGGCGCAGATCGATAACGCCAAGCTGCAGATTGTTTACTGCAATATCACGGCGGCGTTCACCGGCCGCGTCGGCCTGCGGCAGGTGGATCCCGGCAATATCGTGCACGCTGCCGATACCACTCCGATGCTGATCCTCACGCAATTGCAGCCAATCGCGGTGATCTTTACTCTGCCCGAAGACCAGTTGCCAACGGTGGCGCAACACATGAAGAATTCGAGGTTGGAGGTGGAGGCTTACAGCCGGGACGATCAGACCAAGCTGGCGACGGGCAAACTGCAGACCATCGATAACCAGATCGATCAGACGACGGGCACGGCCAAGCTCAAAGCCGTCTTCGACAACGTCGACAACCAGCTTTGGCCCAACCAGTTCGTGAACGCCAACCTGCTTCTCGAGACGCGGAAGAACAGCACGGTGCTGCCCACGGCCGCCATACTGCGTGGTCCGCAAGGGACGTTCGTCTATGCCGTCAAGCCGGACAAGACGGTGGAAGCGCGCACGGTGACAAGCTCGCTGACCCAGGGAAATATCACGGTCGTTACCAGCGGGGTTAATCCCGGGGACCTGGTTGTGACTGACGGCCAGGACAAACTGCAAACCGGCAGCACGATAGAGCCGAGGAACAGCAGCCCCAGCGACACGCCGAGCGGACGAAACGGCAGCGGCGGGTCAACCCCAGAAGCCGCAGCACCGGGAACTTCGGCACCAGGAACTCCTGCTCCATGAGTCCTTCACGGTTATTCATTCTCCGGCCAGTGGCGACCACGCTGTTGATGGTGGGCGTTTTGCTGGTGGGGTGGGTTGCTTTTCTGCAACTGCCCGTCTCCGCACTTCCGGAAGTCGACTATCCAACCATTCAGGTGGTGACGTTCTATCCTGGAGCAGATCCCGATGTCATGGCGTCGTCGGTGACTTCGCCGCTAGAGCGGCAGTTCGGCCAGGTTCCCGGACTGAGCCAGATGACCTCGACCAGTTCGTTTGGCAGTTCGCTGATCACGCTGCAGTTCAGCCTGGACCAGAATATCGACGTGGAGGAGCAGCAGGTACAGGCCGCGATCAACGCGGGGTCGACGTTCCTGCCGGCAGATCTGCCAAATCCTCCGATTTACAACAAAGTAAATCCGGCCGATTCCCCGATTCTCACGCTGGCCATGACTTCGGACTCGTTGCCCTTGTCCAAGGTGGAGGATCTCGCCGATACCGCTCTGGCGCAGAAAATTTCCCAGTTACCGGGCGTGGGGCTGGTTTCCATCAGCGGTGGACAGAAGCCTGCCGTCCGAATTCAGGTCAACCCGACAGCACTCGCTTCGTACGGATTGAGCCTCGAGGATATTCGCACGGCGATGGCCGAGGCCAATGTGGATCAGGCCAAGGGAGTCATTGATGGTTCACGGCAGTCGTACACGATTGGGGCCAACGACCAGCTATTCTCCAGTGACCAGTACAAGCCGATCGTAATCGCCTACCGCAACGGCGCGCCGGTGCGGCTCAGCGATGTGGCCAACGTGATCGACGGCACGGAAAATACGCGGCTTGCGGCGTGGATGAATCTGACACCGGCCGTGATTGTCAACATTCAGCGCCAGCCCGGGGCGAACATCATCAGCGTGGTCGACCGGATCAAGAAACTGCTGCCGCAGTTGCAGGCGTCGCTGCCTTCGGCGGTGAAGGTGCAGATTCTCACCGACCGGACCACGACCATCCGCGCATCGGTAAAGGATGTTGAGTTTGAGCTGGCGTTGACGATCGTGCTGGTGGTCATCGTTATTTTCTTCTTCCTGCGAAACCTGCGAGCCACATTCATTCCCAGTGTCGCGGTCCCACTGTCGATCGTGGGAACGTTTGGCGTGATGTACCTGCTCGGTTACAGTCTGAACAATCTGACGCTCATGGCGTTGACCATCTCCACCGGGTTCGTGGTGGATGACGCGATCGTCATGATCGAGAATATCGACCGCTTCCTCGAAGCCGGGGAATCGCCGCTCGATGCGGCGCTCAAAGGGTCGGGACAGATTGGGTTCACCATCGTATCGCTCACCGTGTCACTGATTGCCGTGCTGATTCCGCTGCTGTTCATGGGAGACATTGTCGGCCGGCTGTTCCGCGAGTTCGCGGTTACGCTGGCGGTGACCATCCTGGTCTCGGCAGGGGTTTCTCTGAGCTTGACGCCGATGATGTGCGCCAAGTTGCTCAAGCATCGCAAGGAAGGCGAGAAGGGACGCTTCTACGAGGTCACGGAAGATTATTACAACCGTGTCATTGCGTTCTACGGCCGCACCCTGAAATGGGTGCTGAAGCACCAAACGGCAACCCTGTTCGTGACCTTCGGAACTCTGGTTCTCACGCTGGTTCTCTATGTGGTTGTGCCCAAGGGATTCTTTCCGGTGCAGGACACGGGCGTAATTCTGGGGATTTCGGAGGCACCGGACAGTATTTCGTTCGACGCGATGTCACAACGCCAGCAGGAACTGGCGAAAGTGATTCTCAAGGATAAGGACGTAGACAGTCTGTCGTCGTTTATCGGGGTGGACGGCACGAACACGACTCCCAACAGCGGCCGGATTCAGATCAACCTGAAGCCACGCGATGAACGGGATACGGACGCCTCGGGGATCATCCGGCGGCTGCAGCCCGAGCTGGCCAAGGTGGACGGAATCACCCTCTACATGCAGCCGGTGCAGGACTTGACGGTGGAGGATCGTGTGAGCCGCACGCAATTTCAATACTCCATTGAAGATGCAGATGCGCAGGAGTTGGCGCAATGGACACCGAAGCTGGTGGACAAACTTCGCGCGGCGCCAGCGTTGCGCGATGTGGCCACGGACCAGCTCAATGGCGGACTCAGGACAAACCTCACGATCGACCGCGATACGGCATCGCGGCTTGGAATCCTTCCGCAAGCCATCGACAATACGCTATATGACGCCTTTGGACAGCGGCTGGTTTCAATCATCTTTACGCAGTTGAACCAGTATCACGTGGTGCTGGAAGTGCTGCCGAGCTTCGCCAAGACGCCTGACGCGATGAACGACGTCTACGTTCGCCCCAGCAGCACCACGCCGAATTCCGGCGCACCCACGGCGAATGCAGCCACGGCAACCACCAGTGGAACTCCGGTTCCGCTTTCGACTTTTGTGAAAATGCAAACGACGAACGTGCCCCTGGCTGTGAATCACCAGGGACAATTTCCAGTGGTGACGCTCTCCTTCAACCTTGCGCCCGGAGCTTCGCTGGGCGAAGCGACGAAAGCCATCCAACTGGCGGAGAAGGATATCCAATTGCCTCCGAGCATCCATGCTGCCTTCCAGGGGACGGCGGCAGCATTCCAGAATTCGCTTGCGAGTGAGCCGTTCCTGATTCTCGCCGCCATCATCACGGTTTACATCGTGCTGGGGGTGTTGTATGAGAGCTATATTCATCCCATCACGATTCTCTCCACGCTGCCCTCCGCGGGCGTGGGTGCGATTTTGGCCCTGCAGCTTACGGGCAACGACCTCACCGTGGTGGCTCTAATCGGCATCATTCTGCTGATCGGCATCGTGAAAAAGAACGCGATCATGATGATCGATTTCGCTCTCGAGGCCGAGCGGGTGGAACACAAGCCGCCGGAGGAAGCGATTTTTCAAGCCTGCCTGCTGCGTTTCCGCCCCATCATGATGACGACGATGGCGGCGCTGCTCGGAGGGTTGCCGCTGGCGCTGGGATCGGGGACTGGTGCCGAGTTGCGGCGTCCCCTGGGTATCACGATCGTGGGCGGATTGTTGCTAAGCCAGTTGCTCACGCTCTACACCACGCCGGTGGTTTACCTGTGGTTTGACCGGTTGGCGCAAAGATTCGAGAAGTACAAGATCGGCAATCCGATCCCGCAGGAGTTCCCGGCGGATTAGGCTTTGCTAATTAGAGCATGAGTATTTCGGCTCCATTTATCCGGCGCCCGATTGGCACGTCGCTGCTGGCGGCGGCGCTGCTGCTTTCCGGGATTCTTGCGTTCAATTTCTTGCCGGTGGCTTCGCTGCCCCGCGTGGACTTCCCGGTGATCGGTGTTGGCGCGTCGTTGCCGGGCGCAGATCCGCAAACCATGGCGTCGGCAGTGGCCACGCCGCTGGAGCGCCAGTTTGGACGTATCGCGGCCATCAATCAGATGACCTCGACGAGCCAATTGGGCTCGACCAGCATCGTCCTGCAATTTGATCTCAACCGGAATATCGATGCCGCTGGCCGCGACGTGCAGGCCGCCATTAACGCCGCCCGCAGCCAACTCCCGGCGAACCTGCCGAGCAACCCGACCTATCGTAAAGCGAACCCGGCAGATGCGCCGATTCTGATTCTCGCGCTGACTTCAGACACGGAAACGGTGCCGCAGATGTACGACGCCGCCGATTCAATTTTGGCGCAGAAGCTTGCGCAAGTGGCGGGGGTGGGACAAGTCTTTGTCGGCGGATCGGCGCAACCCGCGGTGCGTGCGGAAGTGAATCCAATGCTGCTCAACAAGCTGGGCGTTGGCTTGGACACGGTCCGCAACTCGCTCAATCTGGCCAACGCCAACCGGGCTAAGGGTCAAGTGTCGAACGACACCACCTCCTGGACTTTCAACGACAACGATCAACTCTTTACCGCCGATCAGTACCGGCCGCTCATCGTCGCCTACAACAACGGCGCGCCGGTGCGGCTGGGGGATGTGGCCGATGTCGAGGATTCGGTGTCGGACGTTCGCAACATTGGTTTAGCCAACGGCAAACCCAGCGTCCTCATCATTGTCTTCCGGCAGCCCGGCGCCAACATCATCGAGACCGTGGACCGGGTGGTCTCATTGATGCCGTATTTGCAGTCCTCGATTTCCCCGGCGATTGCGCTCACTATTGCCCTGGATCGCACGGTCACGGTCCGCGCCTCAGTAAAGGACATCGAATTCACTCTGCTCCTCTCCATCATCCTGGTAATCCTGGTGGTGTTCGCCTTCTTGCGAACGGTGCGGGCCACGATTATTCCCAGCATCGCCGTGCCGCTCTCGCTGGTCGGCACGTTCGGGGGCATGTACCTGCTGGGCTACAGCCTGGATAATCTTTCGCTGATGGCGCTGGCGATTTCCACCGGATTCGTGGTGGATGATGCGATTGTCGTACTGGAAAACATCACGCGTTACGTAGAGCACGGCATGGATGCGGTGCAAGCGGCGTTCAAAGGAGCCGCTGAAATCGGTTTCACGGTGATTTCCATGAGCGTGTCGCTGGTGGCTGTGTTCATCCCGTTGCTGCTGATGGGCGGAATTGTAGGACGGCTGTTTCGTGAGTTCGCGGTCACGCTGAGCATTGCGATTGGTGTTTCCCTGCTGGTGTCGCTGACCACAACGCCCACGATGTGTGCAAAATTCCTGCGCCCGCCGGCAAAAGACGAGCGTCACAACAGGATCTACCGCGCCAGCGAATGGTTCTTCGACAAGACGCTCGCAACCTACCGCCATGGCCTGAAGTGGGTGCTCGAATATCAGCTGGTAACGCTGATCGTAACCATTCTGGTGGCGTGCCTGAGTATCTACCTCTACATTATCGTGCCCAAGGGGTTTTTCCCGCAGCAGGATACGGGACGCCTTCAGGGATCGGTGCAAGCGGCGCAGGATATCTCGTTCCAGGCAATGCGCGGCAAGATGGAACGTTACGTGAAGATTGTGATGACCGATCCGGCGGTGAGCACAATCGTGGGGTTTGCGGGCGGAAACACGATTTCGAATCAGGGCCGATTCTTCATTATGTTGAAGCCGCTAGCCGAACGTGGCACGTGTCCAGGGAAACATTTCTGGCAATCCTGCCCGACGGTTACGGCGGACGATGTAATCAACCGATTGCGCGGAAAGCTGGCGCAGGTGCCGGGGGCGACGCTATTCCTGCAGTCGGCCCAGGACCTGACCATCGGCGGACGCCAGAGCAATGCCCAGTACCAGTACACTCTGCAGGGCGAAGACTTGAATGAGCTGAATAACTGGGCGCCGCAGTTGTTGGCGAAAATGCGCGGCCTGCACCAGCAACTGACCGACGTGAATACCGACCAGCAGGATAAGGGATTGCAAGCGCAACTCGTCATCGACCGCGACACCGCAAGCCGGCTGGGGGTCGCGGCGCAGGACATTGACAATGCGCTCTACGACGCTTTCGGACAGCGGCAGGTTTCCACCATGTACCGGCCGCTGAACCAATACCATGTGGTCATGGAAGTGGCTCCACAATTCCAGCAGACTACAGAAGGGCTGCAGAATATCTACCTGCGATCTTCCAGCGGGGCGCCCATACCGCTGGCGGCGTTCACGCACTTCACCCCCGCCAACATTCCGTTAGCGGTAAATCACCAGAGCCAGTTCCCGTCGGTCACGATTTCATTCAACCTGGCTAAAGGAGTCTCTCTTGGCCAGGCCACACAATCCATTCAAGCCGCGCAACAGTCCATCGGCTTCCCCTCGTCCATCTCGGCAAGCTTTCAGGGAACGGCGGCGGCATTCCAGGATTCGCTCTCGAGCCAGAAAGTCCTGATTTTTACCGCGTTGGTTACGGTTTATATCGTGCTGGGTATGTTGTATGAGAGCTACATCCATCCCATCACGATTCTCTCGACCATACCATCGGCCGGCGTAGGCGCACTGCTGGCCTTGCTGCTGACCCATAATGAGCTCAACGTGATTGGAATGATCGGCATCATCCTGCTGATTGGGCTGGTGAAAAAGAATGCCATTATGATGATCGATGTGGCGCTGGAAGTGGAGCGCACGCAGGGAAAGAAGCCGGCCGAGGCTATCTACGAAGCCTGCCTCCTGCGCTTCCGCCCCATTATGATGACGACCATGGCCGCCTTGCTGGGAGGGTTGCCGTTGGCGCTCGGCAACGGGACTGGTTCCGAATTGCACCGTCCTCTGGGCATCACGATCGTGGGTGGACTGATAGTCAGCCAGGCGCTCACATTATTCACCACGCCCGTCGTCTACGTGTATCTCGACCGCTTGCGGATGGCCCTGCGCGGCGGTGAGGACACACCGCTTGCGGAAGGTTCCTCCATTGCTCACAGGCCGAGCCCGGCGCACTGACCAGTCCGGCTTCTCGAAGCGGATAGACACGCGCAGGCAGGCCGCGTACAACCTGATTTCAGGAGCATGGCATCGCAACAGTGGGGCAAGAGCCTGGAGCGAGCAGTTCGGAGTGGGCTCGGGTTTTCGACCGTTGCGACGCGGAATGTTGCGTACGGGCTACGCCCCTTTTTCCCGGCAGTCACCGTATGATAGGGAATAGTCTGTTTCCCCGCCGGATTTCCCGGTGGCCCAGTATTATTGTTCTTCGCTTTCAAATTCTCTCAGGAGTCACGGATGCTTCAGAAAGCATTGGTCCTGGTATTCGCCGTAGCAAGCATTGCCATTTGCGTGAGCTGTGGTAGCACTGCGAACCATTACGTCTATGCAACGCTCCCGGCCGCCAATCAGGTCATAGCCTACCGGGAAGACCCTAACTCCGGCGTGCTGACGCTGATCTCAGGGAGCCCGTACCCTGCGGGCGATGGAGCCTTTTCTCTGGTCCTCCATCCGTCCGGAAAGTTCTTGTACGTAGCAAATCCTGGTCAAAACGAAAACGACATTTCCCTGTTCGCCATCGCCAGCGACGGAGTTTTGACGGAAGTTCCCCCACGGACGCCGATCGCACACGTTGGCTCAGCCTCCCAGCCGAAACTCCTGGTCATGGACACTGCGGGCGGTTTCCTGTACGTGGCGAATGCCGGATCGAACAACATCTCGTCTTTCTCGATCGATAGCAGCACTGGTAAGCTCACACCGGTTGCCGGGTCTCCGTTCTTCCTCGGATTTTCACCAACGACTATGCAGTTGGCGCCATCGGGTAACTTTCTTTACGTCAGCGGCGCAAGCACGCCTCTTGGATTGATTGCAGGCTATAGCGTAAGCGCCGGAGTGCTCCAAAGAGTTAGCGACACCCCAACCGATACTTCGAATCCGCAGGCACTCGCAATCGACCCGACCGGCGGTTTTCTCTACGCAGCGAACTTGGGGTCGTCAGGTTCCTCCATTTCCATCTTCACCATTGATTCGTCCGGCGGGTTGAAAGAGGTTCAAGGCTCTCCGCTCGCCAACATCTATTCCAACCCGGTTGCGCTGATGTTGGATTCGACAGGGCAGTACCTCTACGTAGCGAATCAGGGCTCCAACAATGTCGCCGTATATTCGATTGTTTCCGGACTTCCGGTGGCGCTCACCACGTCCACCAGCACGTTCGCCTTTGTCACCCACACCGAACCAAGTTTTCTAGCCGCTGACCCAAGCGGGAAATACTTGTTTGTGGGGAGCCAGGGCTCCTCGGCAGGGATTCAGGCGTTTGGCGTCAACAGCGGCAACTTGAACCCGCTCTCCACTTACAACGTAGGGAACACACCCACGTCGATCGCGGTGTTGAAGTAAATCGGAGCCATCTCCGCTGCGCCAGACTGGGTGGCGGAACTGGCTTTCTCTACGACATTCCTCCCGGTGAGTGACGCTGGGATAGGTTCGCGCGCTGGGCGACTACAGGGGAATTTTCGCTGCCGTGGCACTTACCTGGGGCGGGATGCGAGCAACGATCTTTCCTCATTTACACGCCAATGACAACCAAAAATTCCCAAGTCTGCGACAATAGCTGAGCCGGCACTAGCCCCCCTTTGTACGGGAGCCCAAAACGTCGCGAATCTGTAGAGAGATTCGGTCGGCGATCGGGATTGATTTCGTGCCGAGACTGACTTTAGGAGTCAGAAGCTAATGAGGATCGCAAGCGCAGCGAGCGCATTCCCGAAGCATTACTACTCCCAGAAAGTTCTTCTTGATCGCCTCCAGGACTATTGGGGAGACCAACTCAAGAATCCCCTATTGTTGGCCCGGCTGCACCGCAATGTGACCGTGGATGGCCGTTACCTCGCGATCCCGGCAGAGCAGTACGTAGACATCAAGACTTGGGGCCAGGCCAACGATATCTGGATCAAGGTTGCTCAGGAATTGGGGGAGCAGGCGCTCTGCCTCGCACTTCACCATGCCGGGCTGAACACTCAGGATTTGGGGGCGCTATTGTTCACGACCGTCACTGGAGTCGCGAGCCCGTCCATCGACGCTCTCCTGATCAACCGTATGGGACTCCCGGCCAACATTCGCCGCACTCCTATCTTTGGGCTGGGATGCGTGGCTGGCGCCGCTGGAATCGCACGCGCCTCAGACTACGTTCGCGCCTATCCTTCGCAGGCGGCGGCCTTGGTCTCGGTCGAACTCTGCTCGCTCACTCTGCAGCGCGAGGATTTATCGGTTGCCAACTTGATCTCTTCGGGTCTCTTCGCTGACGGCGCCGCCGCTGTCATCGTGACCGGTGCGGAATTTGAGTCTTCCGCGCCGGAGATTTCTGAGCCTAAAATTCCAGGACCCAGGATTCTCGCCACCCGGTCTATCTTCTATCCCAGTACGGAAGACATGATGGGTTGGAACATCTCCGAGAAAGGCTTCCGCATCATACTGTCTACCGAGGTTCCCACCCTGATTCGGCAAAACCTCGGGCGGGATGTGGACGCCTTTCTTGCCGACAACGGACACAAGCGAAGCGACCTTAAGAGCTTCGTTCTCCATACCGGAGGGCCGAAGGTGCTCGATGCTTCGGCTGACGCGCTCGGATTGCACAATGGGCAGCTCGATGCCTCCTGGGATTGCCTGCGTAAGGTAGGAAACCTTTCTTCCGCTTCCGTGCTGTGTGTGCTTGAGGACGTGATGAAGAACCGGCGCCCTGCGCCCGGCACCCTGGGCCTGCTTGCCGCCATGGGACCAGGGTTTTGCTCCGAGCTTCTGCTTCTGCAATGGTGAGGTCAGTAGTTTGCTGAATTCGACAGATGTGTTTGTGATTGGTGGCGGCCCAGCCGGGCTGGCGGCGGCGATTGCGGCCCGCCAGCAAGGATTACGCGTGGCGGTTGCCGACGGCACCACACCGCCGATTGACAAGGCTTGCGGTGAAGCGCTAATGCCAGACGCGATTGCGGCGCTCGAACGGCTGGGAGTTTCCGTGCCCGCAGCCGACACCTTTCCTCTTCGCGGCGTGCGGTTTCTCAGCTCCGGGGTGTCCGCGGAGGCGGTCTTCCCTAGCGGCCTGTGCGGCCTCTCGGTGCGGCGGACTACATTGCACAGCTTCATGATCGAGCGTGCTACCGCGCTGGGGGTCGATCTGCTTTGGCAATCCGTAGTCACAAGGATCTCCAACGGGGAAGTCGAGATCGGAGGCAGCAAGATCCGCAGCAGATGGATTGTAGGAGCCGATGGTGTCAGCTCGCGCGTGCGCCGCTGGGCGAATCTCGATGCTCACTCGCGAACCGGCCTGCGATACGCCTTTCGCCGGCACTATCGCGTACCGCCCTGGACCGACCGCATGGAAATATATTGGGGGAAGCACAGTCAGGGCTATGCCAACCCCGTGAGCAACAAGGAAGTCTGTGTGGCTGTGGCCTCGCACAACCCCGGGCTTCGCCTGGAAAACTCTTTGGCCGCGTTTCCCGAGCTTAACGCCCGGCTCCGTGGGGTTGACGCTGCCTCTGTCGAACGTGGGGCAATTTCTGCTAACCGGAAACTGCAGCGCATCTGGCGGGGAAATGTCGCGCTGATCGGCGACGCCTCCGGCACCGTTGACGCCATTACCGGCGAGGGTCTGGGCCTTTCCTTTACCCAAGCCGTGGTGCTGGCGGACTGTCTCAAGTCCGGCAATCTAGCACGTTATCAGTCCGCGCACCGCCGCCTCGCACTTCGCCCCCTGTTGATGGCACGACTGATGCTCATGCTCGACGGTCGTCCTGGGTTTCAGAAACGTGCTCTTCGGGTTTTTCGCAGACGTCCCGAAATCTTTCGCAGATTGCTGGCCCTGCACGTGGGAACTCTTTCGCCCTTACACCTCGCCTTCGACGGGCTCACCTTGGGTTGGGAACTGTTGACGGCATAACTCCATGAAGGCGGACTCTCGGGCATTTCAGCGAACTCCAGTGCGCCGGCCGCTCCTGGCTGTCCGTGCGTTTCTCGTGATCGCCAGCCTCACGGCCGCCGCGCAGGATGTGGCATTCCGGCTGGATCCCCAGCGCACCACGGTCAATTTCACCCTTGGCGATGTGTTCCACACGGTTCGCGGAACTTTCCGCTTGACGCAAGGTTCTTTGCGGCTCGACCGAGCTTCGGGCAAGCTCACGGGCGAAATCGTGGTGGATGCCAAAAGCGGCGAAAGCGGCAGCGGAATGCGCGACCGTAAAATGCATCGGGAAGTGCTGGAGAGTGAGCGCTACCCGGAAATCGCATTCCATCCCGATAGGATTGAGGGAACCGTGTCGCTGGAGGGAAAGTCATCAGTGCGCGTGCATGGAATTTTCACCATCCACGGATCAGACCACGAGTTAACCGTCCCGGCGGATGTGCAGGTGTCTTCAGATCGCTGGACCGCGACACTTCACTTCGTAGTTCCCTACGCCAAGTGGGGGATGAAGAATCCGAGCACGCTGTTCCTGCGAGTCAGCGAATCGGTCGACCTAGACCTGACTGCGGCCGGAGCAATAACCCGGCCCTGACATGATCCGTGAACGCGGTTGATTAGTAGCCATCCTGCGGTGAGATGCCCTTACCCTCGGTGCATTCATAACATCGCCCCGCCGCCAGGTTCTTGAATTCTTCGATTTGACCACTAGGCCACGCAATGATAACGCGCTCGACACGGTCGCTTCTCTCCAGACCAAACGTGACCGGGAGTTCGGATTGCGACAGATAACTGGAACCGCTCTTCACCATGCGCGACTGACTCAAGCCGCTGGAGACAACGCGGACGGTTGCGCCGATTGCGTCGCGGTTCGACCTGGTGCCGACCAGGCGAAAACGAATGCTGTGATTTCCGGCGAGCTGGTCGTTCCGGTACAGATAGGCAGGACCATTGTTCGTAGTCAGTAAAAGGTCGAGGTCGCCATCGCGGTCGAAGTCGGCATAGGCCAGTCCACGTCCGACCTTGGGCTGCTGGAATCCACCGCCGACTTCCGTGGCAATGTCGCGAAACCTTCCCTTGCCGTTGTTCAGAAACAACAGCGGGGGTTGAGCGTATCCTACGTTGCCGCCAATGTTGCGGACTGTCTCATCGATGTGGCCGTTGGCTACGGCAAGATCGAGCCAGCCGTCTAGATTGGCATCGAGGAAAACACATCCAAATCCCAGGCTGTTCTTGGAGGCCAGGCCCACTCCTGCCTGCGCAGCAATATCTTCGTATGTTTTCCCTCCAAACTCATACAGGCCCGTCATCTCGTTGTCGAAGTTAGTAATGGCCACACCGGAGCGACCTGAGTTGGTGAAATCAGCGACGTCCACGCCCATGCCGGCGCGCGCCTTGCCCTCGCTGCTGAAAGCCAGTCCAGCCTCGACGGCGGTGTCCTTGAAAGTGCGGTTGCGCTGGTTTCGATACAGCTTGTTGGGTTGGGTGTCGTTTGCCACCAGCAGGTCGCCCCAGCCGGCGTGGTCATCATCCAGCATGGCGACGCCAAGGGACTTGGAACTGCTGTCAAAAATGCCGCTGGAGGCGGTTACGTCCTCGAAGGTTCCGTTGCCGCGATTATGGAATAGCCAGCAAGTTTCGCCGCGATAGGCTTCTGGCGTGCAATAGGATTTGTGCTTGCCGTCGAGGCTGCAGAACACGTCGTGCTCAGGCGACCACTTCACGTAGTTGCAGACAAAGAGATCGAGCAGGCCGTCGTGGTCGTAGTCGAACCAGAGAGCGGATGTGCTGAACCCCAGACGTTTCCCCAATCCGCTGGCGTTGGTCACATCCACGAAAGTTCCTTTCCCCGTATTGTGGAATAGCCGGTTCTGCCCCACGCAAGTGACCAGAATGTCCGGGAATCCGTCGTTGTCATAATCGCCGACCGCTACACCCATGCCATACATCTCCACATCCAGGCCGGCGCGGGTAGTGACGTCGGTGAAAGTGCCGTTTCTGTTGTTGTGATAGAGCCGCAACGTCGTGCGCCGCTGCTTGTGGCCGGGCCAATCCATTCCGTTGATCAGAAGAATGTCCTGCCAGCCGTCGCGGTCATAGTCGAGGAAGGCGCAGCCGGAACCCAGAGTTTCGGGCAGGAACTTCCCTCCAAATGCGCCGCTGTTGTGCTGGAATTGAATGCCCGCACTGGAGGTGACATCAACCAATCGAAACCCGGGAGAAGCCGCTGCGTCGACTGCCGCGCCCAGCACCCGCAACAGCGGCAACTGTGACACCGACGCCAGACCCGCCATGCCCTGCAGAAAGGATCTGCGATTCACGGAACATTCACCAGCCCGGAGCGGATGGCGTAAACCACAAGCTCGGCAGTCTTGTGAATGCCGAGTGCGTTCATGATATTGGCGCGATGAACGGCAACCGTGTTGGCGCTGAGATCGAGCACCGCAGCGATCTCCTTGTTCGACTTGCCATCCACGATCATTTGCAAGACTTCAAGTTCGCGGGGGGTAAGCCCGCTGCCACGCTCGCCTTTGAGTGCCGAGTGCTGCTCCACCTGGGGATCAAAAATCGTTTCTCCCCCGGCCACGCGCCTCACGGCTGGTCCCAGTTCCAGGTTCATCGCGTTCTTAAGAATGTATCCTTTGGCGCCGGCCTCGATCGCCTGCCGCACCCAGGTATTCTCCGAATGCATGCTGAGCATGAGTACGGCGGTCTCGGGCAGGTCTTCAAGAATCTGCCGCGTTGCATCGAGGCCGTTCATCTTGGGCAAGGCGCAGTCCATCACCACAACCTGCGGTGCCAATTCGCGCGCCAGCTTGACGGCTTCTTCACCGTCGCCGGCTTCGCCAACGACAACCATATCCGGCTCATCTTCTAACATGCGCCGGAAACCCCGTCGCACCAAGCTATGGTCATCCACCAGTAATACCGTGATCTTCTTTGTCATAATCTTTACTTATCTTTAACCTTTTTCCCCCGACTCAACGTTCTCGCGGGGAACGATCAGGTGCAACAATGTGCCGCCAGCAGCGGGAGTCGAGAACACAATCCGTCCGCCCATTAACTCCGAGCGCTCGCGCATCGCCACCCGTCCGATGCCCTGCTTGGCCGGTCCTGTATTAAAGCCCGCGCCGTGATCCTCCACTTCCAACTCAAGCGTCGCAGGCAGAAAACGCAATCGTACCCAAGCCTGTTTCGCACCGGAATGCCGCGCAACGTTGTTCAACGCTTCCTGCAACACGCGGTAGATCTGCACCGCCGCGCTGCCATCTATTTTGAAGGGCACGCCCTGCTTCTCATAGGATATGGCAATTCCGGTCTGTCTTTCCACGGTGGGTATATACCAGTCGAGTGTAGTCTCGAGCCCGGCCTCGTCCAGCATCACCGGGTGCAAGGCCTGCGACAGGGTCCGAACGCGGTCCAGGGTGTCTTGAGCGATCTGGCGGACTTCCTGCAAGTCAGCATGCAGAGGCGATCCTTCCGGAGCTTGAGCACCGGCGCGGCCAAGCATCGATCCCATCGCCGTGAGAATCTGACCAAACTCGTCGTGCAACTCGCGCGAAATGTAACGCAGCGTGGACTCCTGAGTTGCAATCAGTTTCTGCGCCAGTTCGCTGCGCCGCGCTGAAAGCTCGGCCATGCGCGCAAACAACCGCCGATTCCATCGGATCATGGAAAATCCGGTCAGCAAAATCGCGGCCAGGGTCGCGGCCAGGAACACATAGACTTGCCGCTGCACCCGGTCATAGACCTGCACGATGCGCTGCGCAGCCTGCTCCTCGTTCTCGCTGTTCTGCACCAGCAACCGGGCGACCGCCGTGCTCAGAGCCGCCTGCCGCGCCTGCAGCGAAAGCTGGATCTGCCCCCTCGCATCTTTTTCTTTACCCTCGGCAGCCAGGGCAAACACACGATCGACCGCTTCCCAAAACTGCGCCAGCGAACTGCTGAGCGAAGCGCTCTGCTCGATCGTCCGGCTCGTCGGAGTCAGACCAGCTTCGAGGTGCATGGCATCGTCGAGATCCGTGCGGATACGCTGGAACTGCGTCGACCAGGCCGTGAGTGGATACGGTTCGTCGTTGTCGATCATGTCGCGCATGGCGACGGCGAGCAGGTTCAAATCGTTCTGGATGCGCAGCAACTGCAGAGAATCTTTGCGGTTGCGGTCAATCAGTTCTGCTTGAAGTTTGCGCAAACCGCCTATTTGCCAGGTGATGTAAATGGAGTAAGCAACGACTGCCGCGAGCGTGACGAGCAGGCCGAGCAACAGGCCCAGGGTTGGAGAGCGCTCCGGCGAAGGCGGACGTGCCACGCCCCGAGCATACAACGGCGGGCCCAGACGTGTCACAATGCAGTAATAATGAAGCCAATCCAGGTCTGACGGAGTCCAATTACACATTGAGTTCCGATCCAAAACAGCCGCCGAAGCCCCCGAAAGCCCAAAGACTCAAGGCCGTTCTGCCGGAAGTCTGGAAGCTGATGCGCCCCCGGCGTTGGCTGCTCGCGCTGGGCTTTGTGTTGATGGTGATCAACCGCGTCGCGGCGCTGGTTCTGCCGTACTCCACCAAATTCCTGATCGACACCGTCATCAACAAGCATCACATGGATCAACTGCGGCCGCTGGTTCTGGTGGTATTGGGAGCCACTCTAGTGCAGGGCCTGACTTCCTTTTCGCTGACGCAGTTGTTATCGAAAGCGGCGCAACGCTTGATCACGGAATTGCGCCAACAAGTGCAGGTCCACATTTCCCGACTGCCGGTGGCGTTCTACGACGGCAATAAAACCGGGATTCTGGTGGCGCGCATCATGAGCGACGTGGAGGGCGTGCGCAACCTGCTCGGCACGGGCCTGGTCGATTTCGCTGGAGGCCTGCTCACCTCTGGAATTGCGCTGGTCTTACTCTTCCGCACCAGTCCGCAGATGACCCTGATTGCTGTCGGCTCGTTGTTGTGTTTTGCCGTGGCGCTCAATAAGGCGTTCGCCACCATTCGCCCTATTTTTCGGGAGCGCAGCAAAATTAATGCGGAGGTTACGGGCCGGCTCACGGAATCGTTGGGCGGCGTGCGTGTGATCAAGGGGTATCACGCCGAAGAGCGCGAAGAGGAAATCTTTGCCACGGGCGTGCGCCGCCTGTTGGATAACGTAATGCGTACTCTCACCGCTACATCGGTCATGAGCCTTTCGGCAAGCGTGTTGCTCGGAGGTGTGGGGGCGGTGACGATGTACGTAGGCACGCACCAGATCGCCTCCGGCACGCTGACGGTGGGCGGTTTCTTTTCCTACACTTTGTTGCTGGGTTTTCTGGTTGCGCCCATCATGCAGATCGTTTCCATCGGAACCCAACTCACCGAGGCCCTTGCCGGACTCGAACGGACGCAGGAAATTATGCGGGAGCGGCCGGAAGATCAGGACCCCCAGCGGACCGTCGCGCTTGGCGACATTCTCGGTACGGTGGAGTTTGACGACGTAAGCTTCAGCTACGATGGAATTCGCGAAGTATTGCGCGACATCTCCTTCCGCGCCGAACCGGGTACGGTAACCGCGTTAGTTGGGTCATCCGGGTCGGGCAAATCCACAACCATCGGCTTGATCTCCGCGTTTTACGTGCCCACCAAGGGCAAAATTCTGGTGGATGGCACGGATTTGAGCACGGTTCGGCTCGATTCCTATCGCACGCGTCTCGGAGTCGTGTTGCAGGAATCGTTTCTGTTTGACGGAACCATTCGAGAGAACGTCGTGTTTTCACGTCCCAATGCGAGTGCAGAAGACGTCTTGCGTGCCTGCCGGATCGCGCGCGTCGATGAGTTCGCCGAATCTTTCGCTGACAAGTACAACACGGTTGTTGGCGAACGCGGCGTGAAGCTTTCTGGTGGCCAGCGGCAGCGGATTTCGATTGCCCGCGCCATTCTGGCCGAGCCGCGCATACTCATTCTCGACGAAGCAACTTCCAGCCTCGACTCGGAATCGGAGCAGATGATCCAGCATGGACTTTCTTACTTGATGCAGGGCCGGACCACCTTCGTGATCGCGCACCGGCTTTCAACCATTCGCCGCGCCGACCAGATTCTGGTCATGGAGCAAGGGCAAATCGTGGAGCGTGGCACCCACCAGCAACTTTATGCCGCGCAAGGCCGCTACTACGATCTCTACACCAGGCAGCAGGGCTTGGAGCATAACCTGTTCCTCGCGCCGGGCGAAGGAGACACGCTTGAAGGGGATGCGAAGGGAAACTCCGCTCAGGGGCGCAATGGCGATGTGAAGGCCACCGACGCCTTGCGAGTGCTCAGAGGAGAGGTTCGCTAGCGTGATGAGTGTCTCGAACGTGTCCTCCCAGAACATCGTGCCAGCGCAACGTACTCCCGCGATTCGTGCGGACCAGCTTTGCCGCCATTACCGCATGGGGGACACGCTGATCCGCGCCGTGGATGGCGTAACTCTTACCGTGTGCGCTGGCGAATTCGTTGCTCTACTGGGCAGCTCTGGCTCTGGAAAATCTTCAGTATTGAATCTGATTGCTGGCCTGGACCGCCCAACATCGGGCAGCGTGGTTGTCCAGGATCGCGACCTGGCTCAACTTTCGCGCGAGGAACTTGCCCGATATCGACTGCACACCGTAGGAATGGTCTTCCAATCGTTCAACCTGATCGCCAGCATGACGCTCGCAGAAAACGTGGAATTGCCCATGCGCTTTGCGGAGGTCGATCGTGGAAAACGTGACGGCCTGGCGCGCGAAGCACTCGCGCGAGTTGGACTGCAGGCTCGGATGAACCATCGTCCAAGCGAACTCTCCGGCGGGGAACAACAGCGGGCCGCACTGGCCCGGGCGCTCATCAACCGTCCTCAGCTCCTACTTGCCGACGAGCCGACGGGCAATCTCGACAGCCGTACCGGGACCGAAATCATGAATATGGTCCGCGAGTTCAACCAGCACTTGGGAATGACCGTCGTTATGGTGACGCACGAACGTGCCTTAGCCGAGCGCTATGCCCAGCGCCTCATCTTTCTGGCGGATGGCAAGCTCGTTGGCGATGAATCAAACCCGGCTGCGGCGGCAAATGCGCGAGCGGATCATGCGAGAGTAGAGGCAGGACAGCAATGAAGCTTCCCGATCTGACCGAACTTGCGCTCCGCAATTTGCGCGAATCGCTCCTGCGAAATTCGCTGACTACCATTGGCATCTCCGTAGGCGTGGCATCGCTGGTCGCGATGCTCTCTCTGGGAATCGGGCTGCAACAACTGGCATCGCGCCGGTTGATGAAGTCCGGATTGTTCGATACCGTGGTGGTCACCTCGCGTCGCGATCTGCGCAACTTCGGTCGCGAGGAAGAGCGTAACGGACCTGCCCCGGCCGAAAGCCGAATTCTCGACGAGCCCACGCGGCGGGAGATCGAGCATCTTCCCAACGTACTTGAAGCGTATCCAGATATTCGCTTCATCACGGAACTGCGCTACGAAGACAAGCCGCACTTAACAACGGTTGCGGCGCTGCCTGCCTCCGCCAAATCAAACGATGCATTCGAGGGAGTGCAGGGACAGTTCTTCTCGTCCGCCACCGCGCCGGAAGCGATTCTTCAGAAGACCTTCGCCGAAGAATTGCTGGGGAGGGTTCCAAAGCCCGGTCTTGATGAAACCAACATAAAGGAACTGGCCGCTCCCCTTCTGGGCAAGGAATTGAGTATGCGCTATGCCCAGCGCGAGGCGGCACAAGCCCCGACTTCGACGGCCGCCAATAACAACGGGATGTCCCCTGTGGACCAGAGTCTCGCGGGCGCTGCCTACTCTGTTGTTTCGCGCGAGTTGAAGCTGAAGATTGTCGGCGTCGCCGATCTCGATCCCGAGAGCATGCGCGGACCAACCCGGGCAAGAGTCTTTCTGCCACTCCAGCTTGCCGAGAGCCTGCACGTGATGCAGCCCACCGACCTGCGCGAGACTTCTCGTGCCCCCAGCGATTCCCCCGTCTATTCCTCGGTGAGTGTGCGAGTGAAAAACCCGAGCCAGGTGCAGACGGTGGAGGACGCGATCAAAAAGATGGGATTCAACACCTTTTCGATCCTCGACGCCAGCCGCAGCATCCAGCAGTTCTTTAAGGTGCTGGATGTGTTTCTCGGAATTTTCGGCAGCCTTGCGCTGGCTGTCGCTTCCATCGGAATCGTGAACACACTGGTGATGGCCATCCTTGAGCGACGCCGCGAAATTGGCATTATGAAGGCGATCGGCGCCAGTGATGGTGACGTGAAGAAGCTCTTCTTCGCCGAGGCAGGCGCGATGGGTATTCTCGGCGGCATTGCCGGAGTCGCTCTGGGCTGGGCCATCGGCCAAGTCATCAACTTGGGAACTAACATCTATCTCAAGCGCCAGTCTTTTCCGCCAGAGCATTTCTGGTCGGTGCCGTGGTGGCTGGTGGCATTCGCCGTGCTGTTTTCCTTCGGCGTAAGTCTGATCTCAGGCCTCTACCCGGCGGCCCGCGCGGCCCAACTCGATCCCGTCCAGGCCCTGCGCTACGAGTAAACTGGATCGATGGGTTGCCGTCTCCGAATCGTTGCCCTATGCGTGGCCTTGACCGCTTCGCTGCCAGTTCATGCCCAGAGCCGGATCGACTGCAACGCGATGAACAGCCGGATCCTGAAACATCCAGTCCACTATTGCGTCTATCTGCCCGCAAGCTATGACACCGGTGAAACTGGGCGTCCCGCCCAAAACTATCCCGTGCTCTACTTCCTGCACGGCCTTGGCGACAACGAGCGAACCCTGTTTAACAGCGGCGGATGGACGCTGCTCGACGATCTCCGCCGCCAACACAAGATGGGAGAATTCCTGATTGCCGCTCCGGAAGGCGGGCGAACGTTTTACATCAATTCTGCCGACGGCTCGGTGCGTTACAGCGACTTTTTTCTGCAAGAGTTCATCCCCCGTATCGAAACGAAATACCGCGTCAGCAAGGGTCGAAGTAATCGGGCGATCAGCGGCATCTCCATGGGTGGCTATGGCGCGCTGCGTTTCGCTTTCTCCCATCCCGAGATGTTCTCGGCCGCAAGCGCGCAGAGCGCCGCCTTGATCACGGAAACTCCGCAAGAACTCGACACCGCGGCCCGCTCCGGGGCCCCGCTGGGGAAGATGCTGGCGGCGGTTTTCGGAAGCCCGATTGAAGTGCAACACTGGAAAGACAATAGCCCGTTCGTCCTGGCGGGAAGGAACCAAGCCGGCTTGCGGCGGCTCGCCATATACTTCAACTGCGGCCAGGATGACAACTACGGCTTTGAAAAAGGCGCCGCCGCGCTGCACGAGCAACTGCAGAAGGAAGGCGTGAAACACGAATATCGTCCTTATCCGGGCGACCACAGCCTGTCGTATTTTCTGGCTCACTTCGCCGAGGTTATGGAATTTCATTCCCGGGCCTTCGGTCTTAACTTAGCGGCCGCAAACTGATCCACGGAGTCGCGCCCGGGCCCAGATTACGCTTGACAACCCTCGGCTACTGTAAGTATAAGATCGGAATCGAAATAGATCGTAACTTCAGCCGTAAACAAAAGACAGTGTGGAGGGCCCTATGCGACTGGCCACGCCAGTTCTTCCTTGGCTTTTGGTAGCGTACCTGTTTGCCAGCGCTCCTACCTTCGTGGCTGCTCAGGGCAGCTATCGAGCGCAGCTCCGTGGCATTGTCTCTGATGCCTCGGGGGCTGTGGTTCGCGATGCGACCGTAACCATCACGGACGCGGGAACCAATATTTCCAGTGCGGCTCACACCGACAACAAGGGTGAGTACTTCTTCACGGGATTGCGGCCGTCGACGTATTCGGTGAAGGTTGAGCAAACGGGTTTTCGGACGACAGAGCGGACGGGCGTGGTGCTGGCCGTCGATCAGGAGGCTTCGCTCAATTTCACGCTGACTCCGGCCAGGGTGAGCGAGAACGTCATAGTCACGACGACCGCGCCGCTGCTGGATACGGATAACGCGACGATGGGCACGGACATCACCCACGAGTACATAAACGAAATCCCGTTGATGGGCCGCGACTACTTCGGCCTGACGTTCCTGGCGGCGGGGGTCACCGAGGTGTCGGGATCGGGGACGTCGGATAACTATCCCTCGGGAACAAACTTCACTTCCAATGGGCAGCGCAACGCGACCGCCGAGATACGGTTGGACGGCGCGTTGATCAGCGCGCCGGAACAGGGCGAGGGCGGAAACAGCAACGTGTACTACGAGCCGTTGGTTGATAGCGTGCAGGAATTCAAAGTGCAGAACAACAGCTTCTCGGCGGAGTTCGGCAACAACGGCGGCACCGTGGTGAACATGGTGCTGAAGAGCGGGACCAACGCCTTCCATGGCACGGGCTGGTATTTCCTGCAGCGCCCGCAGATGGACGCTCGCGATTTCTTCAATCCAAAATATTTTTTGGATGATCCCGTGCCCAACCCCAAGCCCGACAGCAAGCGCGACCAGGGTGGCTTTTCGCTCGGCGGACCGATCAGGAAGAACAGAACGTTCTTTTTTGTTGACTTCGAAAAAGTGAGAAGCTTGAGCGCGTCCAGCGGGGTCGTGACCGTACCCACTATGGCGGAACGGCAAGGCGACTTCTCGGGGCTTACGAATAACATTTACGACCCGAATGTGAATTGCGGGACGCCGACCAACGTCATCAGGCCGCAGGTTGGCCTCAACTGTAGCGGCCAGCAGATCGGCCCTCTGAATCAAATTCCAGCAGGCGAAATTAACCCTATCGGAATAGCTGTGCTCAATCTTTACCCGCAGCCCAGCAACTCGAACGAATTCAATAACTATAACTACACAACGATAGCGAACGCGCCGGATTATCAGTTCGACATCAAAGTAGACCACCAGATCAACGACAGGAACCGCGTGAACGGCCGCTACAGCCGAGGCTGGTACAACTACACCACTCCGCTGACCTTAGGCGACGGATTCGATAATGACGGAATCGCGAGCGGTGTGACCGTGGCGCAAAACGGCTCGTTCGAATATACGTGGACGGTGAACCCGCGGATCATCTGGACGAGCCACGCGGCGGTCGACCGGGCGCATGAGTTGTCACTACCGGGAATCCCCACGATCACCAGTTTCAACGCCTCACTGCCGGCTGGCACTCAAGGATTGCCTCCGGTGTTCCAGCAGGCTAATGGGATCGACGAGATGCCGACGTTTCAGATGCAGGGGAATCTGCCGTGGAATAACCTTTACGATCAGTGCTGCATCTACACCAAATTTGGCCACACGCTGGTGAGCTATTCGTCGCAGTTGGTGATTTCCCGGGGATCGCACCTGATCAAGGTGGGCGGGGAGCAGAGAATTTTCTACAACAATTTCTGGCAGCCGAACAACCCGACCGGCATCTTGAGTTTTACGGATGACGTCACATCTCCGAACCCGAACAGCGACTTTGATGCGCTTGGAAATACTTCGGGCAACCCACTTGCGAGCCTGGCTTTTGGTTACGCCGACAACGTTAACGCCTCGACTCAGCTGATAGTGACTCCCTCGGTGGCCAACCGGTCGTTGGAGACGGGGTTTTACGTTCAGGATGACTGGAAGGTAAATTCGAAACTCACAGTGAATCTCGGCCTTCGCTACGAGTGGAGTTCGCCCTACACTTCGCGCAACAACCAGCTCGAATTCAGCAATTTCACGGCGGATTCTGGCGTAGGCATCAATTTTGCCAGCCTTCCTGCCACTGTGCCAGCGGGCACTCTGAGCGCGCAGGCGACTATGCAGAGTGCGGGACTGAATCTTCCGACGACGCAGGAGTTGAACGGCACGACCCAGTTCGCCACTTCCAGCATGAGGACGATTCCGACGTACCGCAAGGACATTGGGCCGAGGGTCGGCTTTGCCTATGCGTTCGATTCGAAGACGGTGGTGCGCGGCGGAGCTGGCGTTTATTTTGGAATGAGCCCGGCCACAAACTTCCAGTATCCCGGCTCCGCGTTCCGCAAGACGGCCAACCTGTTTTTTACGAACGACAATTTTGCCACTCAATCGGCGACCCTGGAAAACCCGTTTCCCAATGGCTTTACCGGTCCGCAGGGCACGCAGTACGGCCAGTTTGCGAACTGGGGCTATCAAAACCCGAACGATCTGGGCAATACGGCGGCGCGAGACGCCGACATTTACCAGTGGAATCTGGGAATGCAGCGAGAGTTGCCTAGCGAGATCGTGGTTGGCGTCGACTACGTTGCCAACCGCAGCACGCATCTGCCCTGGTCTGGCACAAACAACCGGGCTTTCATCCCATCGTCTGTGGTGGCACAGGTTGCAACGGCTGTAACTCCCACCGACGCGGCCTGCCAGACGGATAGCTGCGTCAGCAACTTTCTTCAGACCCAAGTCGGCAACCCGTTTTATGGCATGTTCAATACCCCTTGCACATCGACCTCTTCCAATCCTTGCTTCAATGAAGCTAATTCCAACTACGGCGAGTCGACTCTGCCCTTGTCGTATCTGTTGAATAAGTACCCGCAATTCGCGGGCGACTTTGAGGGCCTGATGCTGGAGAGCGCGAATTCCTGGTACAACGCGATGCAGATTCGCTTCCAGAAGCGCACCACGCACCACGTTAGCTTCGAGGGTAGCTACACGATAGCTAAGGAAACCGACTATTCTTCGGCAGGCCGGAACAACTGGGTGGGTGGGCTCGGTCTCGGCCTTCCGCAACAACTGGACAATCTGAAGGCGGAGCATAGCATTGGCGCCAGCGATGCGCCACAGCGGCTCGCGGCCGCCGTGGTTGTTGACCTGCCGATCGGCCGCAAGCAATGGATTGGCGGCAATATGAACCGAGCGGTGGATGCGGTCATTGGAGGCTGGTCGATCGCAACCCTAATCACCCAACAATCGGGGCAACCCATGGCCATCGGCATGTCGAACGCGCGCCTGGCCAACGGCAGCCAGCGTCCCGAGGTTGTCTGTTCTCAGCTCAAGAGCGGAACCAGCATGCACGACGTGGCATTGAACTGGCAAACGAATTCGGCAGCGATAAGCAATGGCCTTCCTCCGGTGAACTCCTTCTTCAATGCGAATTGTTTTGCAGATCCAGGAGACCAGATTCCGGGCAACGCGCCACGCTATTTTTCCGGCTTACGCGTCGACGGCATCCACAGTGCGGATCTGAACCTTTACAAGTCGTTCGTGCCCAAAGAAGGCATGCGGCTGGAAGTGCGGGCGGAGATATTCAACTTCACCAATCACCCGCGCTTTGGGCAGCCGAATTCGGCTGTGGGAAGTGGGCCTGCGGGAAGCTCGACGCTGACAAATCCGTTTTTCGGGACGATTTCCGGCGACGCTCCGGGGACATTACCCCGTTTCTTCCAGTTCGGATTGCGGTTCGAGTTCTGAGCCCGATCGTGCGTATTGAGCTGGCAGGCAGACTGCAGTGGGCTGCGTCCCAGAGAGCAACACCATCTTGGCTCAGGAGTGGATGCTGACGTTCTGGACCACTCGGTTGATGGCGCCGTTCGGACTCGGGCAATCGGGCCGCAGGTTCCACCGCAGCGAAAAGAACAAGCCCAGCAATTGTCCGAAAATTACGTCTACCGCCGGGCGGTAATCATCGCCGATGGCGATTGGCGCGGTGGGCGTCAGATAGTGCTCCGCGAATGAGTCGCGGGCTGGGATCTCGCCGCCGGCCACAGCAACCCTGCACCGGACAAGGTGCTTTTTTTCGATCTCGTCGAGCAAATCGCGCTCGTACTGCTGGATGCGCTGGTTGCCCGAAAGAAAACAAACGAACAGCGTGTCTTGATCCAGGGCCGCGATAGGGCCATGGCGCAGGCCTAAGACGGACTCAGACATCGTGAGGGTCTTCCCCGCAGTCAGCTCCAGCAGCTTGAGCGCGCTTTCCCTCGCCACCGCCCTCAGTGGTCCTGAACCGGCAAAGCAGGCTTTGGTATACCCTTCCTTGGCTAACGCCACGGCGCAATCTGCTGCACGCGGCAGAAGACTCCTGCCTGCCTGGACCAGTTGTGACAAGATTTCCTCATATCTAACGAGCTCATTGGCGTGAGCCAGACATTGACCGAAAACCACCATGTTCGAGAAAGAGCTGGTCATCGCCAGTCCGCGGTCATTCACGGCGTCATCCAGACAAACGCTTAAGACGCGCGGTGCATCGGCATTCTCGCGAATCATCCTACCGTTCGCATTACACGAGACCACCAAGTGATGAATGTCCCGGTGACTCTTGCGGGCACGTTCCAATACGGCAACTCCCTCAGGACTGTCCCCTGATCGCGAAAAGGAAATCCACAGGTATTTCCTCTCAGGAATCATCAGGTCGTCCATGTGCGTCAGGAGATCCGTGCTGGGGACCGCAATCACTTCGCAATGCCAATACCTGCGAAGAAGGTAGGTAAGAGAGCGCCCAATATAGTCAGAAGTGCCGGCGCCGACGAGGAAAACAGTGGGCCGGGCCCCACCACTTGCGCCAAGTCCGGCAAGCGACAGGAACTCCGCGATCTGCTCCCGTTTTCTCCGAAAGAGTTCGAAGGTCGACCGCCAGGTGTCAGGTTGCTGCGCGATTTCGGCAGGGGTATGTGCCAATCCGCGAGTAGTTCTCTCGTGGTCCGGCAGACTCAACAATTCAGAAAGCGCATTCACTGCAAATCCCTCGTCGATTCGATACAACCGGCGCTGCGTTAATTGGAGCCAGGCATCCAGCCGTCACGGCTCATACCAAAACACGGCGCCCTTCTCAATCGCGGGAAGCTTGAAGCTGATGCCGGCATCGCCAGCAGTTCCAGTTAGTGCCTGCACATCTCCCATAAACGGAAGAAAGAATCCGTGTCCCTTGGTTGCGCCAGACACGGTGACTTGAACACCAGTCTGTGGCGTCTGAATCGGATTCACCCCGCCTTGCAGACCCGCGAAGTTCGCAAAAAATACGTGCGGCTTTCCGTCAACTCGGGCGATCGATGTAGCGATCATCGGGGAAGCAACCACGCGAACCGGTGTCTCGGACTTCAGGCTTTGGAGAAACTCGTGTTCTTGATTGGGACTAGATTCGGTTACGTCCTTTTGCAGCGCCGCGTAGTAATCCTTGCCGGGGCATTTACTGAACCGGATCACGTTTGTGGCAGCGCCAAGCTGAGTGCCGTCCTCCCCCGTGATGACGAGCGTCTTACCGCCATTTACGTACCTACGAACCAAAGCCCGTTCGCCATCGCTCAGGACCTCCACGTCAGGAAGGATCAACGTGTGTCCCTGGAACTCTGGAAGCGTGCGCGGAGTGACGACCTGAAACTCCAGGTGTTCTTGCATCAGAAGAATGAGAACTCCGCGGTAGGAAGAGATGAATTCGCTGGCGTAGTAGTTTCGTGTCTCGGGAGAAAAGTAAACGCCGATGGGAGCAATCGTCGAACGAGGCCGGTAGAAGGTGTCTTCATGAGCTTTGATCCAGGAAAAGATCCTTTTTCTTGTCCCAGAATCGTTCGATCCGGCCATCGAATGGCCTGGCGCATCCCAAAAATTGGCTCCAGCCATGATTTCTGAGGCTGCCAGATTCATCATGGCTTCTCGCCGATCCACTTTCTGATCGCCATCCCAAGAATAGTTCAATATCCAGGTCGCCTTACCTTGCGCGAAAGCTCGAAACGAGTGCATTCCTACCTGGTAATTGAACCAATCCAGCGGCTTTCGGGACGATGCCATGTGGTCGCCGCTGCCGAATTCATATTCATGGGCAACGGCATCGACAACCGCGTACAAACTGTAGACATCGGCACCCACGCGAGCTGCCTCTTCCTCGATGCCGGGGTAAATCTCGGGGATCGTCTTGATGGCCGGATTCACCGACTTGGCGCTGCGGTCAATTTCTTGCATGAAATCGGTGAACGTTTGAATTCTGAACTTGACCCACTTTCGAAAATTGCGGTCCGAGAAGTCTCCCAGCTTGACGTCTTTCTTGGCATCGAGACCCGTTTCCTTCCGGAAGGCCTCTACCGTGTAGTCATCGAAGCTGGCCCAAGTGTCTTCCCAGCCGTCAAAGTGCGTCATCCAGTAGGGAATGTCCACGTAGATCCCATCGATGCCTGTGGCTGCAATCTGCTTCACCCGTGCCATGTACGTGTTGCGCCAAGCCGGCGCGTAAGGGCTGACCCACACATCCTCATCCCCTTTCTTGATCCAGAAGGCGGTGCCACCGCCAAAGACCGCGGGTTCTCCGCTGAGCTTCCTCTGAAGCCAATCGGGGTGCTCTTTGGCTAATGTGTGTGGAGTGTTTTCGGCGTTTGCCGTGATGCACTCGGTCCCGGCGATGTACACGAAAGCCCGATTGCCCGCCGCGTGCGCCTTTTCGGCCACTTCATGGATCGCCTTCAGCTTCTCTTCAGGATTGACAAAGCTTTCATAACGGCCCGGTATGTCGTTGTCCACTTCGATGCCGAATACACCGTCTTCCTGTGCGCCGCGAACGATCTTGTCAGCGTTGTCGCTGCGCAGCCCATACGCCCCGATCCGGACATAGTTCGTCCAATCCTGCTCCGTCGAACCGGGACTGGCCTGCAGAACCGGAGATAACAGCAACAGGGCAATGATTGTGGAACCAGTGACGATCCCGGCGCCCGGCGCGCGTAAACGGCGGAAAGCAGCAGAACCCAAAGCACATGAGAGGTTTCGTATCATTGCGTTTATAAACTTTTACTTTCGCACAGGCTCGGCTGTCAAGTGTAAAATACGGTTTTCTAAGCAGGATTGCCCTGTGCTGAACGAAGAACGACGCCGACACATCCTGGAGATCCTGACGAGAGACGGCCGCGTTTTGGTCGTGGATCTGGCAAAGCAATTCCACACATCCCAGGTCACCATCCGAAAAGATCTCGACATTCTCCAGGCGCATGGCCGTATTCACCGAAGCCACGGTGGAGCGCTGCCCGCCCGAGAGAGCGCCCTGGAAGACCCGACCTTGCGGGAAAAGGAGAAGCTGCATCGCACGGAAAAACTGCATATTGCTGCCGCGGCTGCCCGCATGGTGCAAGAAGGTCAGGTGGTGATTCTTGATTCCGGCACCACTACCACCGCAATCGCACGCGCGCTGCGTGACTTTCAGAACCTAACAATCATCACCAACGCGGTGAATATAGCCGCCGAACTCTCAGGTTCCTCCCTCGAAGTGATTTTGACTGGCGGGACTTTGCGAAAGAACTCATTCTCACTGGTGGGGCCGATTGCGGAAGAAACGCTGCGGCGGCTGAACGCTGACATTCTTTTCCTGGGGGTAGATGGTTTCGACGTTCAACATGGACTGACCACACCGAATCTGCTGGAGGCCAAAGTCAATCGAGCGATGATGGATGTGGCCAGAGTTGTGGTAGCGGTGTGCGACTCCAGCAAGTTCGGGCGCCGCACCTTATCTTCGATTGCACCAACCTCGGGGGTCCACCATTTGATCACGGACCGCGGAATTCCCAAACCGGACCTTGCCACACTGAAAAAAGCGGGGGTCCAGGTAACGCTCGTCTAGTTTTCAGCGCGCAGCCTACTTTCCTCGCGCAAGTGCTTCTCCCCGAAATTGCCCGAAGATTCGCTCTGCGTTCTTGTGGTAGATCTTTTCCAAGACTGGATCCGGAAGCTCCATGCCATAAATCTCCCAACGGCCTTGCCCTGGGTATCCCCAGTAGTCGAAGTACTCATCACCCGTTTCCAGCCACCGGAAATGATTGCGGTACATGGCTTCATCGATGCCGTTGTCGGTACCGAACATGATGCGGTCTTGATATTTGATAAAGAATTCACGGGCACGACGGGGCTGGCGGCCCAGTTCGGCTTCGCGGGCGCCGAATTCAACCATCACGTTGGGAAGCGTATCCAGCAGATGAGAAACGTAGTCGAGATTCTCTGGCCAGTTCGCCATGTGGAGCGCGACAAACGTTGTATGCGGATGCTTCGCGAACATGCGGTCGCGTGCTGCCAGAATCGAATCCTTGGTGGGGAACTGCGGCCCATAGAAACTCCAATCCGGGTGTTCCGTGAGTTCTTCATATCTCTCGTTGGTGTTGTTCAGAGGGTGAAAGAACGCTTCGGGGTCGGTGACGTGAATGGAGACCGGAATGCCCAGCCGTCCGCATTCCTCCCAGATGGGATCGAGGCGCGGGTCATCGACCGCGACCAGTTTCCCCGACTTGTCGCGCACTCCCAGCCCGAGGTCCTTTAGTTGCTTCAACCCGCGCGCGCCGCGCGCCACTGCATCGTCGAGTTGAGCTACCATCTCCTGGGTGAAGTTCGGGTCGTCGATCTTGCTATAGTCGATCTGGCTGAAAACGATGAAGCGTCCCGGATACGGCTTGACCATTTCATCGATCACCGCCTGAAGCTTTTCGCCCCACATCCCGGTCAGGATTACCACCGTCTTGACGTTCGTGTTGTTCATGATCTCCACAACGCGCTCGGGTGGCATGTGATCGTCAATCCGCATGGCATCGTTCACGTGGTTATGAACGTCGATCACGTAGTATTTCGCCCGATCCACTTTGTGTTCCGGGGCATGCAGCATCGGGACGGGGTGAAAATCCTTTAGCAGGAGGGTTTTCTTCTCTTCGGCGCCGGCTGCGGATTTGTAGCCGATTTGCCCTTGTGGCTGTGACTGGTCTCGCTGTGGCGACGCGCTTTGCGCCGGGGACAACACCACCATAGACAGTAACAAGCAATACAACGCGCCCGGCTTGAAGAGCATGGACCCTGTCCTCCTTAAATTCCCAATTTGCAGGAATTCTTTCCAGAATGCCAATAAAACGAAAGTAAAAGTAATTGTTCGCAATATACGTCACGCTCCCGGCTCTCGGCAAGCGGAGTTCAGCCAGCATCACGGAAATTCAGCGCTGAGGAAGTGAGAAGCTGATCACATCGCTTCCCGCGGCGACAGCCACGTACTGCGTCCCATCGACCGCGTAACTCATCGGCGAAGCGTGCATGGTCTGGCCGGTGTTGAATTGCCAGAGTGCCCGGCCGGTTCGCGCTTCAACCGCTTCCAGCGCTCCGGTGTCGTTCCCGAAGAAAACCAGTTCACCTGCCGTGGTCAGGGTCCCGCCCCAGGAATTGCCACGGCCGACTTGGGGATAGCGCCAGACGATCTTTCCCTCTGGCACAGAGTAGGCGAGCAGAATCTTTTGAGCGTGGTCGTCGGTCGCAAGCTTCGTGCCTGTGCCGTAGTAGGTCGCGCCTTGTCTAAATGGCTGCGAGTAAGCCAGAAAAACGCTGCAACTCTCAAGCGCCATGACATAAAAGAATCTGGTATCAGGATTGTAAGAAGGCGAAAACCAATTCGTGGCTCCATCGATACTGGGACAAATGTCCGTGCCCGTCTCGCTCGGTATTCGGCCCGACAGGATGGGGCGGCCCGAAGCATCAATTCCTGTGGCCCAGGTCAGCTTCTCAACAAAGGCCGTCGCCTTGAGGAATTTTCCGTTGGTCCGGTCGAGGAGGTAAAGAAACCCATTACGGTTCGCCTGCACCAGCAAGTGACGCGTTGCGCCGCCCTTTTCGACATCCACAAGCACTGGTGTCTCATTGGCGTCATAGTCGTACAGGTCGTGAGGAGTGAACTGAAAGTACCATTTCAATGCACCAGTAGCCGGGTCTAGCGCAAGGACACAATCGGTGTACAGGTCGTCACCGGGGCGCGAATCTCCCACGAAATCAGGGGCCGGGTTGCTGGTTACCCAAAAAAGAGTGTCCAGTTTAGGGTCGTAGGAACCGGGCATCCATGTCGTGCCCCCGCCATGAAGGTAGGAATCGCCCGGCCAACTGGAAGAGCCGGATTCGCCCGGCCCGGGAATGGTCCAGAAACGCCATTTCAGGTTGCCCGTAACGGCATCGTAAGCGGCCAGGAAACCTCGCACGCCTGAGTCACCGCCGGAGGTCCCGACGATCACTTCGTCTTTTACAATCAGCGGGGCGCTGGTTGCGCCATAGTGTTTCGCCTTATCTGCATAGGTTACATCCCATAGCAGTCGTCCGGAGCGGGCGTCGAGACAAAGCAAGTGGGCGTCATCCGTTTCCATGTAAACGAAGTTTTTCCAGACTCCGACTCCACGGTTCTTGTGAGCCGCAGCATCATCGAGCAATCCTGCGCTCACCGGCCGTTCGTGATGCCAGATAACGCGACCGGTCCGCGCATCGAGTGCATACGCATCGTTAGCCGAAGTGACGTACATCACGCCATTGACCACGACCGGCGTTACTTCAAGCCTTTCGGAGTTGGAAGGATGGAAGATCCACGACGCGCGGAGATGCGCGACATTTGCGGCGTTGATCTCGCGCAAGCCGCTGTAGCGACGCCCCGTGTAGTCACCGTTATAGGAATTCCAGTTTGCTCCGGAGGGCTTACCCAGGTCGTCTGCGGTCACGTTCACGTCGGCAACCACGGGAGCCTGCCCCTGTTGTCCTGCGGCGAGAAGCTTAAACAGAGCGAAAAGCGCCAGCGTGGCCACAGTGATTTTTTTCCGGAATTTCATGTTAGTGGTTTGGTACCGCGCCCACTTGAACTTCCTGAAGAGAGCCTCGGTCCAGCCCATTCGAGTCTTCGAGATGAAGCGAGATACGAGAGGGCTTTGCCGGAGGCTTTAACTCCATCTCCAGCACGACGGGATCCGCTGGTTCTACCTGGGTCAGAGGCATGGTTCCCAGGCTGGCACCGTGTTCGTTGTAAAGATGTGCGACCAGTCGTCCGGCGAAAAACACTCCAAAGGAACCGGAGAGCCGGATACTGCCGGTCTCCAAACGGGTGGCCTGAAGAGGATGTACCACGATGCCTGCATCCTCCACGCCGTGGAATTCAGTACCGGAACGAGTCGGGAACCACTCCGTGTCGAGGTCACGGGTCTCTCCCGGACGCAGGCGGACGAGAGGCGAATTGATCTCGGCCTCCAGATAATAGGGAGATGCATCATTCCCCGACGTCAGGGACGGAACTCCGTCGGAATTCAACCTCACTTCCGGGCCATTCGTCCAAAAAATAACCGACGCCTTACCCGGATAGTCTTCGCTCTTTTCGTATCGAAAGCGCTCAACCATCGCATACCGGCTGTCGCCATCAACCACAGCCAGCCAGCCCTGGGTCGAGTCAAGCCACAGCTCGGCTGCGAGGTGGACATAATGCAACGCGAACAGACCGTCGTCCTTGACTGAGGCTGCGGGATTCTCCGCCGGACCGAAGCGGACGTGGTAGCGGTTGAGATAGCTGCTGAAGGGATTCGCCGGGGTGAACGCCCAGAAATTGTGGCTGTTTCGTGAGGGAACAGAGGCGTCCGCGGTGTTGTATTGCGAAACGGATTGCATGGACCACTGGATGTCGTGTCCCGCCTTGTTCTGCATAGTTGCGTGAAAGCGGATTCGCGGAGAATCTGCGTCCAGGTGAATCGTGCGCTGGATCTGAATCCCAGTCTGCGGATCCGCGGGGCCGGTCAGCTCGATCTCGCACTCTTTTCCCTCCGAAACCTTTCGAAAGGTGTAGGGACCGTCATCCAGCAAATCGGAGTTGCCCACCCAATGCTGCTCATCATCGTTTCCCTCCGGCAAGAGCCAGAGTTTGTCGCCCCCATAGTTAAACCATTCGGAGGGGTCGGGGGGCAGGTATTTTCCCTCGTACTTGGGATTCACGAAGAGAAATGAATGCCCGTTGAAAATCACCTGCATGAGTCGGCCGCCATTTTGCGGAACGACCTCCAGCTTGACCCAGCGGTTGGAAAGCTCTTCGGCGCTCCAACCCTTGTAATTCGTGGCCTCGATGCTGCATGACGGACTCGACTGGCTCCGCTCACCCGCCGCCTGTGCAGGAGCCGTGTTCAGATTCAAGAGCGAAAAAAGCAAAACCACCAAGAAGCGCTGCATCATGTCCTCATTCTGAATCCGCGATGCCATCATGCCTCTCCCAAGAACGACCGCCTGGTGATGCACACAGGGCAATGCTTAAACGGACTGCCTTGCCCGCTGACAGACGGACTCCTAAAACGAAACGAAACCCAATGAAACGAAATAATTTGATTTGCGTCAAGCAGATTCTGTGTTATATCAGGTTCGCTGTTGCTGTGCGGATACGAGAACCGCAACATGACCCGGCGAATCGTCCTCAAAGTTGGATTGGTGCTGATGCTTCTCGCTGCGCTCAGCAATGCGCTTGGCCAGAATTCGAACGGCGAAGAATCTTCTCCCAGTCTGCAGCCAGACCTCAGGGGAAGGAGCATTTTCGAGCTCAAGTGCGCGAGTTGCCATGGACTTGATGGCCTCGGCGGCGAGCATGCGCCTGACGTGATCCGCCGTCCCGCGGTGAAGGCGCTCTCGGATCACCAGTTGCTCGATTTGATTCACAATGGCATTCCGGAAGATGGCATGCCCGGATTCAGCAGCATGGGCAAAGAGGATGCTCATGCGGTCATTGCTTATGTGCGCTTCCTGCAAGGGAACTCCCCTGTCGGCTTCATGCGAGGCGATCCAGTCCGGGGCCGGGATCTTTTCTTCGGAAAGGCCGGATGTTCCGACTGTCACGTGATCAGTGCCTCGGGACAGTTCAGGTCCGGAGACCTCGCAGAATTTGCGCGCAATCATCAAGCGGGCGAGATTCGTCAAGCGATTCTCAGGCCGAATGGAGGACAGCAAGAGACCGCGACCGCCGTTGCACGGAATGGTCGAAAGTTCTCTGGCACGATTCGAAACGAAGACAATGCCTCTCTACAATTGCAAGACACTGATGGCCGGCTCTACCTGCTCATGAAATCCAGCCTGGTCTCTGTTCAACGGCAAGCTGGAGCTCCCATGCCGGTCGATTACGCGCAGCGACTCAGTACCACTGAACTCGATGATCTGGTCGGGTACATCCTGCGCGAGACCGGCGGTCAGGACCGTCACTCCTGGCCGCCTGGAGAGAATGAGGACAATCATGCCCAGGAGTAAAGGCCGGCTGCGCTGCCAAGAGCGAAATCGATCGAGAAATTGGGAGCATCGAGCTTGAAAAGACTCCTCCTGCTGTCACTGTTGTTCGCCCACGGGCTTCGGGCACAAGAAGGGAAGGTGGATCCCACCTGGCTGCATCGCTACGTTCCCGAGCTCACGGAGTCAAAGGTCAATCTCACCTCTGAAACCTGCCATTACCGGGCGATCTTCGGAGAGGGGGACAAAGAGAATCGAACCCTCCAAACTGTAACCCGCTTCGGGGAAGTAGTTCTGGATGCGCATGGGAATTGCCAGACCGTACGATACGACCATCAGGAAGAAATTTATTTCGTCGGCGAAGGTGGAGGCGTTTTGCACTACGGGGATCAGGTTCAGGCGCTGCGAAAACACGACTTTACGTACCTGCCTCCGGGCCTGAAACATTCGATTTCCAACGATTCGGACCAGCCGCTGCGCGTGATCGTCATGGGGTTCAAAATCCCGACATCGATTTCGATCGGCGCCCCATTGCCGCATCCAAAGATCGCAAACCTCGAGGATGCCAAAGAAGAGACCGTCAGCGGTCACCCTACCTCGGTTTTGTACAAGCTACTGGCCGGCCTACGCACCGGCAAGCGGGACCTGATTGATGAGGCCTATGTGGTCAGCAGTTTTTTCTGGATGGATTTTGCGCCGGGAGGGACCAACTGGCCCCACCACCACGAGGCAGCGGAAGAGATCTATCTGGTGGTAGAGGGCCAGGGCGAAATGGTTGCTGGCAGTGGGATGGACGGCGTCGAAGGCCGCTATCCCGCAAAAATGGGAGACGCTTATTACTTTCGCCCCAATTGCACAGTCGGCTTCTACAACCAGGACAAACCCGGAGCCAAGGCCTATGTTTTGGCAGTTCGAGCGCGCATCCCGCTCCATGAGGATGCAGAGTAGGCAGTTAATTTCTGGAGGTGTCAAAATGTACGTTCCTAAATCCAGCCGTCGATCATTCATGAAATGGGCAGCGGCTGCTCCGCTCCTGAGCCAGATTGCCGTAGCTGACCTTTATGCGAAGGCTGCCAGCGCGGTTGGCAAAGATCCACGCCAAAATGTCTACAGTCGCCTGGGGGTGAAAACCGTCATCAATTGCCGGGGCACGTGGACCTATCTCAGCGGGTCTCTGGAGTTTCCAGAAGTCCGCGAGGCCCAGGTCGAAGCGGCGAAGTATTTCGTAAACGTGCTGGACTTGCAGCATGGCATTGGGCGCCGGTTGGCGGAGATCACGGGCGCCGAATCTGGAATGATTACCTCGGGTGCGGCAGGAGCCATGGCAGTCGCAACGGCAGGTTGCATGGCAGGCACCGAAGACAAATTCATCTGGCAACTTCCCGATACAACCGGCCTCAAGCACGAAGTCCTCATGTCCGGCGGCCGGAGCGCTTTCGACAGTGCGATCCGGCTGACCGGCGCGAAGCTCGTGCTCGCCTTTTCGCCGGAGGAACTTGCCAACGCCATCAACGAAAACACAGCCATGATTTACACCACGCATTTAGGCGACGAACTGCAGCGGGAACTTGCAATTGCGAAAGACCACAAGGTGCCGCTGCTCCTCGACGATGCGGCGGGCATCCCTCCAGCTGACAATGCCCGGTTGTACGCTCGAATGGGGATTGACCTCTACACATTTTCTGGCGGGAAGGGCCTGCGCGGGCCCCAGTGCAGCGGAGTGCTCCTGGGCAGGAAAGATCTGATCGAGGCAGCCCTCATGAACGCCAGTCCGCGGGAAGGAGCCGTATGCCGTCCCATGAAGGTTGGGAAAGAGGAAATGATCGGTTGCCTCACCGCCCTTGAGACTTGGCTGAATCTTGATGAAAAAAAGCTGTACCAAGAGTGGAACGAACGCGTGGACAACATCAGGAAGCTGGTCGAGACCGTCCCAGGTGTGGAGACAAAAATCTATATTCCAGACGATGGGAATCGCTTCCCCACACTAAGACTTTCCTGGGATCAGAAGGCGTGGGGATTTACCATCGCGGACTGCGTACGGGCTTTGCGTGAAGGCGACCCGGTTATCGAAGTGCTCGGTGCGGATAATCCTAGCCTGGTAAAAACAGTTCGCGAGGGCAACCCGAACCCGACCAGCAAAGAGCGGAAAGAACCTGGCCATATCGAACTGGTTTCGATGACCATCCAGCCCGGTGAAGAAGTCGTCGTGGGACAAAGATTGCGCAGCATTCTGGGCGAAGCACAAAAACGAAAGCCGGCAGCGTAGAAAGGGGATCCGACCAGCACTCCTGTTTCAACCACTGAAGGAAGACTCGAATGAAATCATTCCTTGTTGGATTATTGCTTTGGTCTGCTGCCCTCGCACAAGCACAGGTGGTCGCCGGAACTCCTTCTCAAGAACCTCCTGCGCCTCATCGTGCAAGCCCGTCTAGTGTGGATGCAGGAGACTACATCTATATTTCCGGTCAGGGGCCTCGTGGCGCAGATGGTGCGTTACCGGCGACGTTCGTGGGACAGGCCCGGCAGGCCCTTAACAACCTGAAGTCGGCCGTCGAAACCGCGGGATTGACGATGGATCACGTGGTCTACACCACGGTCTACCTCACAGACATCAGCCAATATGAACAAATGAACACTGTTTTCGCTGGCTCCTTTGGGAAGATTCCGCCGGCTCGCGCGGTGCTCGGCGTTGCCGCGCTTCCTGATCCGCCAATCCAGATCAATGCCGTCGCGGTGCGCAGTCTTTCAGACAGGCGGGCCGTCTATCCGGCGAGCTATAAGTCGGACGAGCCTTTTTCGCCAGGCATTCTCACTCATGATCGATTGTTCGTTTCCGCTATGCCTGGCGCCCCTGCCGGCGACAAGGGTTCGGCCGATCCCGCGACCCAGGCGGATTTCGCACTCGATCGCATGAAGGCGATCACGGAAGCGGCCGGGCTGGACCTCAGCCACATGGTTTTCGTCAATCCCTACTTGACTGCGCACATCCCGATGCGAGTCATGAACGAGCATTATGCACGGCGGTTCGAGTTCGGCAATACCCCGGCACGGGCCACGATCGAGGTATCGAGCCTGCCTAACGGCGCCGGGATCGAGTTCACAGGTGTTGCCGTCCGTGACCTGGAGAAACGGAGGGCCGTGCGTCCTAAGAACATGCTGCCCAGCCCCACGGCGAGCCCCTGCGTCTTTGCTGGGGATACTTTGTATTGTTCTGCGAAGAGTGGATTTATCCCCGGACCGAACGGCGGGGTCTTTACTTCTACTACAGCCCTCCAGCTCCGTCAGACGATGCGCAACCTTCTGGACAATCTTGAAGAAGCCGAGATGAATTTCGACGAGGTTGTGTCCACGAATGTTTACCTCGATAATTTGGAGGACACGCCGGCATTCGATGAAGTGTACGGAAAGTATTTCCGCGGTATGCCGCCTGCTCGAACAACCATCCAGCAGATTGCGCCTGCGGAACGTAACCCCGACAAAGAGGAACACTATCCGGATCTGGAGCAGGTTTCGCTCATCGCCGTCCGCAAGAGTCCCAAGCACTAGTCTAGACTAGTGGAACGGCACGGGATCGCGCTTGTGGTTGCACGCAGTCTAGTTCTCCGTCAATCTCGTAGTAACCTCACCCTTAAGTTATTGCAAATAATTTACGGAGGAATGTGTGAGTGGTTGAAACAGGCGGTCTTGAAAAGCGACCGCAAATCGGTCGCCCCGGTGCCGTAGTGGGCTGTTTTGAATTATTTCGCGTGATGCAGTTGGTGCCGCAGGATTTCCACGATCAGACCAAGCAGCGCATATGTAAGGGCATTCGCCGCTAGAACTTCATAGAGACTAATAGGGTAATGCCTGCCAGCTATCGCAACGGGGCAGGTCAAACTGACGAGAGCCCAGACATCCCGTATCCGTTCGTTTGTAGATGGGAAGGTTGCGAAAGCAAAAAGTGCCCAGAAGCCCGCAACTAGAAAGCCTGCACCCGCCCACATAGGAATTCGGTATTTCATGGTGCCGCTCCTAACCAGCATTCTACGACTTTCCGAGCTACGGAAAAACCACCGGCCCGAAATCGTAAGCGTGCGCGTTCTGTATCCGGTCCAACTTTTTTCTCTGCTTCTTGTCCGAAAATGCGCGGATCTGGTCGTTCGACGCTTCGCGGACGAACGCCATCTTGCATTTGCGGTCTCTCTTCGACAGTGAGGTGTCCGACCGCACGGCCTCCAATTGTGACTTCGCCAATTTCAAACCGTCGAACAACTGCGATTGCTGGTCTGCCGTCAGTTTCAGTTCTTTGGTCAGGTTCTTCGTCTGCTTCGCTGCATCGAAATGCCCATTTCCATTTTCCCAGAGCAAGTGTTCACTTTTGACCAGCTTTCTGCTTTGGCTGCCGTCTATCATTTCTGCCAACCAACCAGCCTTTGCCAGCCTTGGAGGAAGTCATGGAAAACTTCGCCGAGTTGATGCAGAGGTTACTTGAAATCCAAAGTGGCGGAAGACAAAGAAGCCCAAAACTGATCGCTGAAGATGAGCGATTGATGGATCGTCTACGGAGGAGAACTCCGGAACCCCGTAACATAACAATAAAAGCTGGCGAAGATGGTTCAGAGCGGGCACCTTTCAAGGCTTAATTTTTTTCGGCTCAGATTTTGGCGCGGCTGATGAGGGGGTTGTGAATATGAGACGTTGGATCTGCCACCTGTTGTCCCTCCTGAGAATCCACAGCCCAGACTGTGAGCATTGTAATGCTGGCGAAAGGTGCTCGGGTGCGGATATGCGAAAGCGGCTTGAAGAGTTGCGGTGAGGGGTTGCACTCCGATAGTCGCGTTGTACCCAGCCTAGACTCCGGCAGGAACCGCGGACCAGAAATCTCAGAGAAATCAGGAACTCGGCCTGCGGCCTAGCTCGCAAGTGTGTGGTAGGGAGCACATTCTCACTACGCATTGACGTTCCGACGATTCTTGCTGCGGAGTCGGCAAAGGCGGCGTATGAGCGGGTCCGATAGTGATCCGGCTCTCTCCCAGCCATGACTCGCAAACGCGGAAATCCCAATTGGGGGCGTCCCATTCCGCCCACGCCGGCGCTCGCCACTAAGTTCGAACTGCGGGTGGGGCAACTACAGCTCACGGCAGAGATGTATACCTCGTCAGCCGCGCTCCACGCCTGGTGCGAGCAAAACAGGAATCGGTACTATGTCCCAGAATGGCTCCTAGCGGAGTGGTGCATCGCCGTGGATACATACCTCAGCCACGCCGCGTGACCACGTGGGCGGTAGCGCGTAGGAGCAGGTCACCCTGTTCGGATCTGCCATAATCTTCCAATGTGCGGACGCCGTGGGATGGATTCGTCAAAATCGACGGAGAGAAAATCTCGTGCGCCGGATTGTCGAAATCAAGCGATTAGGTGAGGAATTAATCCCGCCACAGAACTGACTTGGTAGCATTCGCATATGGGGCAAGATGAATCGTACTCCGAGCGCCTTCGCCGTGAATCCAGTGAATTACTGGAAACCGCAGCCAAGTTAATAGAGCACGCGGAAACTCTTAAGGCACAGGCGGCTGAATTGCAGAAGCAGCTAGCTAGCTTCTAATTATCTGGTTGCTTCAGCAAGCCCCGTAGGTAGTGTAGAGGGGTGCCCCGACCAGCGTTTCCCAAGACGCTTCGCCAGTTTCAGTCCGACTTTGCCACCGAGGAGGCCTGCCAGAAGTATCTGGCGGCTTGTCGCTGGCCAGATGGGTTTATTTGCCTTCGATGCGGGCACGAAAGATGCTACGAATTGGTGAACCAAAGGCGCTACCAATGCGTCAAGTGTCGGCACCAGATTTCGCTGACATCTGGGACCATTCTTCACCGTACGAAGATTCCGCTGACCCATTGGTTCTGGGCGGCGTATCTGATGACCACGGACAAGCGTGGCGTACCTGCCCTGCTTCTGCAGCGCCAACTCGGTCTGTCTTGTTACGAGACCGCGTGGATGATGCTTCACAAACTCCGCCGAGCGATGGTGAATGCGGCTCGGGAACCCCTGCGCGGCGAGGTAGAGGTTGATGACACGTGGGTTGGCGGAGAGCAAGCCGGACTCCGGGGGAGCCGACAACTTAAGGAACGACGGGCGGCTCTCGTCCTGGTGGCTGTGGAAAAGCGTGGCCAAGCTTCCGGTCGAGTCCGCATGAGCGTGATTCCCGACTTCAAGGCCGCCACGATAATGCCGTTCCTCACCCAGAACGTCGCGCCCGGT
>OCZU010000176.1_pt1 | contig 45733 bp, 47 predicted proteins | sample 1539001 | NCBI WGS metagenome assembly OCZU01 (sample SAMEA3539306, study PRJEB22396) | soil metagenome | biome: tundra; feature: field; material: soil | place: USA | collected 2010-05 | depth 0.15 m | reverse complement strand
AGACAGTCTGCAGCCGGCCAGCCAGATCCTGGGCCTGCTGGCCGCGATGGGCGCCGTCGTGTCGCATACGCCGGCCGGGCTACGGGTCAGCGGCTCCGGGCGGATCCGCGGCGTGGTCGCCGATCTGAGCGAGGTCGGCGAGCTGACGCCGGTGCTGGCCGCGCTGGCCGCGCTGGCTGACGGACCGTCGGAATTCACCGGCATCGGGCATCTGCGCAGGCATGAGAGCGACCGGCTGGCGGCGCTCGCTGGCGAGATCGGCAAGCTGGGCGGCGACGTTACCGAGCTGCCTGACGGGCTGCGGATCAGCCCCCGGCCGCTGCGGGCTGACGGCGCGGTCTTCGACAGTCACGACGACCACCGCCTGGTCATGGCAGCGGCCGTCCTGGGCCTGGTGACACCTGGCCTGCGGGTGCGCAACGCAGCCGCCGTCGGCAAGACCTTCCCCGGATTCAGCTCGATCTGGGCACAGATTCTGGCTCCGGCCGGGTGATGGCGCTCGATCGGCGCGATGCTGGCTGTATGCAGCTGACACACGGGTCCGCCGGATGAGGCGACGGCGATGACGAATGGCCGGACACGGTGAGCGGTCAGACCCGGTACAGCGGGATGGACGAGGACGACATCCGGGTCAGGGCCGGCCGCGGCTCCCGGCCCCGAACCCGGCGCCGGCCTGCCCATCAAGACGCCGTCGAGGCGTTCGTGCTCGCGGTCGATCGCGGCAGGTACCGATGCCTGATCGGTGACCGGGCGGTCAACGCGATGAAGGCGCGCGAACTGGGCCGGGGCAACATCGTGGTCGGCGACACGGTCAGCCTGGCCGGAGACATCGGCGGCGGCCAGGGGACGCTGGCCAGGGTGGTCAGGATCTCCCCGCGCAAGTCGGTGCTCCGCAGGTCCGCAGACGACACCGATCCGGTGGAACGGGACATCGTCGCCAATGCGGACCAGCTGGTCATCGTCTGCGCGCTCGCTGACCCGCCGCCCCGGCTTCGGCTGATCGACAGGTTCCTGGCCGCCGCCTATGACGCCGGGCTCGAGCCGGTGCTCTGGCTGACCAAGGCCGACCTGGCCGGTCCAGAAGCGATCCTGCCGGTTTACGCCCCGCTCGGGTTCCGCTGCGTGGTACTCGGACGTCCGGTGCCTGACCAGCTGCTCGCCGAGTTGCGCGGCATGCTGGCCGGCAAGCTCAGCGTCCTGGTCGGGCACTCGGGAGTCGGAAAGTCGACGCTGGTCAACATGCTGATCCCGGACGCTCACCGGGCTGTCGGCACGGTCAGCCCGGTGACCGGCCGTGGCAGGCACACGTCATCGTCGGCGGTCGCGCTGCCGCTGCCCGGCGGCGGCTGGCTGATCGACACCCCGGGGCTGCGCGGCTTCGGGCTCGGCCATATGTCACCTGAGCGGGTCGTCCGGGCCTTTCCTGATCTTGCCGAGGGCGCGGCCCTGTGCCCGCCGGGCTGTGGCCACCTTGAGCCGGACTGCGAGCTCGACGGCTGGGTAGCGGCCGCCGGCGGAGAGTCGCTGGCGGCCCGACTCGACTCGCTCCGGCGGCTGCTGCGCAGCCGCGACGGCAGCGACGGCAGCGAAGCCGACGAGCCGTAACGGGGCCGGACCCAATCAGGACCGGGGCTCGATCCAGCCAGGACCAGGACCGGACCCAGCCTGGGCCGGGGCTGACGGAACGGCGCAGACGGGACCGGGCGTGGTCACCTTGGACTCACTAGCGATAGCGTTTCGCTGCATGGCGGGTTTCGACGACGACCTGCGGTTCGCCCACGTGCTTGCCGACGCGGCGGACGACATCACCATGCGCCGGTTCCGCGCCCTCGATCTCAACGTTCAGGCGAAGCCGGACCTCACCCCGGTCACCGACGCCGACCTGGCGACCGAGGAGTCGCTGCGGAACGTCCTGGGGCGCTCCCGGCCGCGGGACGCGGTGATGGGCGAGGAGTTCGGCCGGACCGGGGTCGGCAGGCGCTGCTGGGTGATCGACCCGATCGACGGGACCAAGAACTTCGTCCGCGGCGTGCCTGTCTGGGCCACGCTGATCGCACTGATGGCAGACGACGAGGTCACGGTCGGCGTCGTCTCCGCCCCGGCACTGTCCCGGCGGTGGTGGGGCGCCCAGGACGGCGGCGCCTGGACCGGACGGTCGCTGACCAAGGCCACCGCCTGCCGGGTCTCCGAGGTCTCCGCGCTGCCGGACGCGTCGCTGTCCTACTCAGATCTGGCCAGCTGGGAGCAGGCCGGACGACTGGACCAGTTGCTGACGCTGGCCAGATCGGTCTGGCGGACGCGCGCCTACGGCGACTTCTGGTCGCACGTGCTCGTGGCCGAGGGCGCGACTGACATCTCGGCCGAAGCGGAGGTCAAGCTCTGGGACCTGGCCGCCCTGCAGATCATCGTGACCGAGGCCGGCGGGACGTTCACGGACCTGTCCGGCCGCGCAACCCCGGACGGTGGCAGCGCGGTGTGCACCAACGGCCTGCTGCATGACGAGGTGCTTGACCTGCTGGCCAATCATCACGACGAGACCGCGCGCCGCTAGTCATGGCGGTCACCTCACGGGAGAAGTGACACCGATCATGAACGCACTGAGCGCGGTCACGCCGGGGGGCGGGGAGGGCGGAGCGGAAGCCGCGGACGGAGCGGAAGCCGCGGACGGAGCGGAAGCCGGCCCGCCGTACGGACGGCGGTGGCTGGCCGCCATGCCGCACCCGGTCAGCGCGCAGCGCGATCTGCTCAACTTCCTGCTCGACGCCGCGCAGGCCGATCCGGCGATCCGCTGGCTGGAGCTTGGCGGCTCGCTCGCGCGGGGGGCAGGCGACGAGTTGTCCGACATCGACGCCGGACTCGGCATCGCTGACGTGCGGTGGCCCGACGCCGTCGAGGCCGTACGGGAGACGATCAGATCGGCTGGTCCGATCGCTGACGAGTTCACGCAGCCCTTCGGCCGCAAGGACGGGCAGAACGGGTGGCACCTGGTCACCTTGTATGCCTCCGGCCTGCAGCTCAGCCTCGTGGTCCAGCCAGCCTCGTGGCGAGCCGGACTGCCACCGCAGGCGGTCGCGCTCTACGACATCGACGGTCAGCTGGCGCGGCCCTGGACGCCAGACGTCGCGCACGCAACCGGGGAGACGGCGCGGGAGTGGGCGAGCCTGGCCTGGCTGGCGCTCGGCGACCTGGTGAAATACCTCGACCGCGGCTCGGTCTGGGAAGCTAGGAGCCAGCTCGAAGTGGCCAGGAGCCAGACCTGGAAGCTCTGGGCGGCCGGCCTCGGCGCCGTCTACCCCGAGTTCGGGCTGACCTCGGTGCTTGACACCCCCGGAGGTGCCGTTCCGCCCGGAATCGAGTTCACGACGGCGGGCATCGACCCGGCCGCGGTGCGGATGGCCGCCGCCGCCCTGGCCGGTGTCCTGGATCAGGTGCTGCCCCGCGCCCAGGCGGCTGTGCCGTTCGATCCCCCGGCCGGCCTGCGGACCTGGGCCCGCGCCAGGCTCGGGCTAACCGCGCCGGGTGACCGCCCGTAGGCCGGCCATTCACCTCCCGGCAGGGAACATCCTGGCGAAACGGCACAAAGAGGAACCGAGGCCCAGCCTGGCGGCCGGTCCGAGCACGACGGCTGCGAGCTTGCCAGCCACGGGCGGCAGCGGCAGCTCGATCCGCTCGACCCAGCGGAATTCAGATCGATCCCCGCGCGGATGCACGCCGAACTCGGCCGAACCGCGAACTACCGCGCCGGTATGCCGCACCACGCACCGCCAGGGCGGGTCCCACTCGGTCACCACCATGGTGTCGGTGAATCCGATCGGCCCGACGCCGGTCCAGCCGGTCACCACGGCGCCGGTTCCCTGACCGCCTTCGACCCGGGTCGCCCAGATCCACTCTCGCTGCCTGGGCCAGTCGACCGCCATCTCCCAGACCTGCTCCGGGGTAGCCGGGACCAGCACGCCAGCGGTCACTGTCAGCTTGGTAGGCATAACGCCGACGCTACTGCGCGTAGCGGGCGCCCTCGCGCCGGGAGCCTGCTCCGGTCAGCCGCAGAACGCGCACGTGCCAGCGGGCGACTCTGGACACCTACCCACGTATCACCTATTCTTGACTGTATGGTCAGTCAGTTGACGGCACCGCTAGCTCCCGTAGATCCCGCCGCACTAGCCGAGTCACTCCGCCCGTTCGGAATGAGCCGGATGCTGCCTCGTGCCGCCTACGTGGACCAGGCCGTGTTCGACTGGGAGCAGCGGCACTTCTTCGGCGGCGGCTGGCTGTGCGTAGGCCGCAGTGACCAGATCGCCCGGCCTGGTGACCAGCGGGCCGAGCCGACCGGCGTCGGCAGCGTGCTGCTGACCAGGGACGACGCCGGAGTCCTGCACGCCTTCGCGAACAGCTGCCGGCACCGCGGACACGAACTGCTGCCCTGCGGCTCGACTGCCAGCCTGGGGGTCATCATCTGCCCCTACCACGCCTGGACGTACTCCCTGAACGGGAATCTGCGCGCGGCAGCCGGCTTCAAGAACCGTCCCGGCTTTAACGCGAATCAGTGGGGCCTCATCGAGCTGCCGCTGGTCGAGTGGCACGGACTCATCTTCGTCGACGGCTCGGGTCAGGCCGCGCCGCTCGATGACGCGCTGCGCACGCTGGACGAGCTCCTCGCCCCGTACGAGATGGAGCGGCTGGTGGTGGCCGGTCAGCACGAGTATGACGCGTCGGCCAACTGGAAGATCCTGACCGAGAACTATCACGAGTGCTATCACTGCCCGGCGATCCACCCGGAACTGTGCCAGGTCAGCCCCCCGAAGAGCGGGGAGAACTACGATCTGCCGGGAAGCTGGGTCGGCGGCTGGATGGATCTGCGGGAAGGCATGGCCACCATGTCGCTGGACGGGGCCAGCCACGGTGTCCCGCTGCGCGGCCTGGACGCGGCCGGCCTGCGCACCGTGATCTACGTGAACATCTTCCCGAACGTGCTGATCAGCCTGCACCCGGACTACGCAATGGTGCACCGCCTGCTACCGCTGGCCGCCGACCGGACCAAGATCGAGTGCAGCTGGGCGTTCGCGCCCGAGGCTGTCGAGCGGCCCGGTTTTGACCCTGGCTACGCGATCGAGTTCTGGGACCTGACCAACCGGCAGGACTGGGCGGCTTGTGAGTCCGTGCAGCGCGGCCTGTCCTCGCCGCACGTCGTACCAGGTCCGCTCGCCATGGCCGAGGACGCGGTCTACCAGTTCGTCACCATGGTCGCCCGCGGATACTTGGGTCAGCCGGTGTGGAACAAGGGCGGATCCGCCTGGACTCCTGGCTAAGCCCTTCGGACACGCCGGAAGTGGGTACGAATCAGAGCAGACGGCCCACGAAACGGATGCGAGCAGGAGGTGCTGCCCTAGTGACCGGCAGCGACAGCAAGCCCGCCAGGGCCGGCAAGCCCGCCAGGGTCGGCAAGCCCGTCAAGGCCGCCGAGCCAGGTGACAGCGTGCCGCGACTGAAGAGGTCGCTCTACGAGGCGGAGCTATTCCGGCTGCAGGCAGAGCTGGTCAAGCTGCAGGAGTGGGTGCGCGCCGAGCGTTCCAGGATCGTCGTCATCTTCGAGGGACGTGACGCTGCCGGCAAGGGAAGCACGATCAAGCGGGTGGCCCAGTACCTGAATCCGCGCATCGCCCAGATCGCCGCCCTGCCGGCCCCGACCGAGCGGGAGCAGACCGAGTGGTTCTTCCAGCGCTACATCAGGCACCTGCCGGCTGGCGGGCAGATCGTCCTGTTCGACCGCAGCTGGTACAACCGGGCCGGGGTCGAGCACGTGCTCGGCTTCTGCACGAAGGAGGAGTACGGACGGTTCCTGCACCAGTGCCCGATCTTCGAGCGGCTGCTTGTCGAGGACGGCATCTTGCTGCGGAAGTACTGGTTCTCGGTCAGCGACGAGGAACAGGAGCGGCGGTTCCGGTCCAGGCTTGACGATCCGATGCGCCGGTGGAAGCTATCCCCGATGGACCTGGAGTCAATCTCCCGGTGGGAGGACTACTCCCGCAGCAAGGACGAGATGTTCGTCCACACTGACATCCCGGAAGCTCCTTGGCACGTCGTCGAGAGCGACGACAAGCGGAGCGCACGGATCAACATGATCGCCCACCTGCTATCGACCATCCCCTATCAGGACGTGCAGCGCCCACCCGTCTCGCTACCGCCCCGGCCAGCCGCCAAGGGGTATGTCCGGATGCCGCGCGACATGCAGACCTACGTACCCGATCACGCGGGCACGCTGTAGGCCAGGCGCACGCCGAAGGCCAGGGCACGCCGAAGGCCAGGGCACGATGACCCGTGCCGGGCGGCACTGCCGGCGATGCCGTACCGTTCATGATCGCGGTGAATCGGTGTGCCGGGGGCAACACCGTTTGACCATGATCAAGAAAGCCGCCAGGCATTATGACCAGCTGTCATAACACGTGCTCACACCGGCGGGTCGGTGCGCAGCAGGCTGTAGATCACGCCGTCCCGCCAGGCTCCGTCCCGCCAGCCGACACCGCGCGTCACGCCTTCACGGGTGAACCCGACCTTCTCCAGTGCCCGCTGCTCGGCGATGTTCCCAACTTCGGTCCCGGCTTCGATCCGGTGCACCGTCGTGTGCGCGAACAAGTATCGGACCAGCAGTCGGTGCGCCTCGGTGCCGAACCCGCGGCCACGGGCCTCGGGCAGCATCGCGATTCCCATCATCCAGTGATAAGCGACCTGCCCGACTGGACGCCGGCGCCAGTTCACCAGGCCAAGCCGGTCCTCGCCGCGGATCACGATGAGCATGCCGCCGTCCGCACTGATCAGCCTGTTCTCGGCCCAGCCGCGCCGCCACAGCAGCGGATCGAACCAGCCGAACTGCGCGAACTCACCCGCTATCTCCGGATCCCAGGTGAGTGCCTCCACCATCGGCAGGTCATCCTCGCTAACCGGCCGCAACGCCACCCCATCGCCCATGACCGCCATCATCCAACACCCGCGCGTAACGCGGTGCGAGCACCGCGCGGCACGTACTGCGTCGACAGCGAGCGCCGGCAGCGCTCTGGCCTACACTCCGTGCCGTGCCCCATCGACCGACCCCGCCGCCGATGTCGCCGGACTTCGTGGTCTGGGAGCACGACACGCTCCATGACTACGCGAGCCTCGCGAAACCGGACGGCGTGTCGGCACTCATCCTGGGAGACGCTGTCGCGGTGCTGTCGGCCATGCCGGCCGGCTGCGTGCAGACTGTCGTCACCTCGCCGCCGTACTGGTCGCTGCGGGACTACGGAATAGACGGCCAGATCGGCCTGGAAGACTCCGTCTTGACGTTCATCGAGGCACTGGTCGCGGTCTTCGCGCAGGTTCGCCGCGTCCTGAGGGACGACGGGACGATGTGGCTCAACATCGGAGACTCGTATACCTCCGGCGGGCGGACCTGGCGTGCGCCGGACAAGAAGAACCGCGCCCGTGCGATGTCCGTGCGCCCGCTTACCCCGAGCGGCCTGAAGCCCAAGGATCTCATCGGAGTCCCGTGGCGCTTGGCCTTTGCCTTGCAGGAGCAGGGATGGTACCTGCGCTCGGACATCATCTGGAACAAGTCCAATTGCCAGCCGGAGAGCGTGACCGACCGTCCGACGCGCTCACATGAGTACGTGTTCTTGTTGTCGAAAAATGAACGTTACAAATATGACGTGCACGAGGTGCGGGGACCGAATGGCCGCCGCCTGCGTACGGTCTGGGACCTGAAGACCCAGGCTTACCCGGAAGCTAGCGGCCACTTCGCGACGTTTCCGCCCGCCCTCGCCGAGCCATGCATCCGGATCGCCTCCGACCTCGGTGAGCTAGTGCTTGACCCGTTTGTCGGTTCCGGCACGACAAGCCTGGCCGCTGGCAGGCTGGGACGCCGGTTCGTAGGCATCGAACTGCACCCCGGCTACCTGACAATGACCCGGACGCGGCTGCTGAGCAGCGGCTTTGTCGAGCTGACCGGCAAGGCCTGACTCGCCGCAGCTAGCTGACCGGGCCGGGCTCGCCATCGGCGAGGAACCGCTGCAGCTCGCGCACGACGAGGTCAGGCGCTGAATCGACGGCCTCGTGCCCGCAGCCCGGCAGGACCGCCAGTTCGGCGGTCGGCAGTGCCGCCGCGAGCGCGCGGGTGATGTCGCCAGCCCAGGCCGGGCTCGCCGCACCGAGCAGCAGCAGCACCGGCTGGGTGACCGTCGCGGCCAGGCTGGGCAAGTCCGCGGTCATCAGCGCACGCGCCTCGCGCGGCAGTGTGGCGGAGACGACAGGCAGGACGTCGCGAGCCCCCGGGGCGCCCCTGAGCTCCTCGATCTGCCCGGCGGTCAGACCGATGATCTCGGTCAGGAAGCTGATCATCGCGGGCCCGGGTCTCCCTTGCGCGATCATGCCGATGGCTCGCTCGACCCACTCTTCGGGGACGGTCTGCGGACCGGGCGGCTCGTACAGCGCGATCCGCCGGAACGGAGCGCCCTGGGCCGCGGCACCGAGCGTGCAGGTCGCACCGTAGCTGTGCGCGAAGACATCTGGCGGTCCGCTCTGCTCCTGCGCTAGGTGCTCAGCGACGGCTGCGACGTCGCCGTATTCCTTGGTGAGCGCATAGGGTTCGGCGTCGCCGCTTGATCCCCTCCCCCTGCGGTCCATCGCCGTCACCCGCCAGCGCTCGGTCAGCGGCGCCCAGATCGGCTCCCAGCGCTCAACGCGCCCCATGCCACCGTGCACGAGCAGCAGCGCCCGGCCGGCGCCGGCTGTCAGCAGGCCGATGCTGGCACCATCGGGGCCGGTCACCGAGTGCCGTTGACCCTGCATCGCGCCTCCTGAGATAGACCCGAACTAACGACAGGCCCTGACCGTTAGCCAGGCCAGGTGCGGGCCAGCTACCGCCCGACGACGGCGATGGTCAGGAAGCTATCCACAGGCAGAACGGGTGCCCGGCCGGGTCGAGATAGACCCGCACATCGTCCTGGGGCTGATGCTGCGCCAGCACCGCGCCCGCGGCGATCGCATGCGCTCCCCCGACTTCGAGGTCATCGACCTCGATGTCCAGGTGCGTCATCATCTGCTGATTGCCCGGCCCGGCGGGCCAGGTCGGCCTGACATAGGCCGTCTCGGTCTGGAAGGACAGGCCGGCTCCGCTACCGGGTGCCTGGAGGGTGACCCAGCCGGGCTCGTCGGTCCTGATCGTCCAGCCAAGGAGCCGGCCGTAGAAGGCGGCCAGTTCGCCGGCGTCCGGGGAGTCGAGCACGATGGCTGTAAGCGTCATGTTCGGCTGCATGGCATCAGATTACGAGCCAGCGCAGGGCCAGCTCCGTCGGGCTGGCCAGTGCGCAGGACGAGGACCGGGCCAAGATGACCGCCGACCGGCCGGCTCCCGGTGCGATGAAGGCCGCCGCCTGGTAACCGGGTCCCCCGCCACCATGTCCGAAGGTGCCCAGGCTGCCGTCAACCATCACGCCAAGGCCGTACCCCGGCTCGCGCCACGGCGGGTGCGCGCCGGCCGGTTTGGCCGACGTCATCGCCGCCAGCGAGCCAGCGTGCAGGAGTGCCCCGCCGAGAAGGGCAGCGAGGAACCGGTCCACGTCCGACGCGGTCGACCAGGCGGCTCCGGCCGGCCCGGCCCACCGGGTGTCGTAGCCGTCGCCGGTCACCCCGGCTCCAATCTCGGGGTAGAACGTCGCCGCCATCTCGGCGGGCCGGAACACCTCAGCCGCCAGCGTCCCGGCCAGCGGCACGCCGGTGGTGCGCTCGATCACTGCGCCAAGGAGCCAGTAGCCGACGTTCGCGTAGCTGAACGCTCCGCGCGGCGGCCAATCTCCTGTCAGGCTCGCGTCCAGGATCTCCGTCAGGCCCCACGGCTCGCCGGGCCGGTCGGCGACCGCCGCGAGGTAGTCGGCGGTCGCTGGGTAATCAGGCAGGCCAGCCGTGTGCCCCAGGATCTCGCGGACCGTGATCGCCCCCGCGATCTGCGGCAGCCACCGCCGCACCTGCGCGTCGAGTCCCAGGTGTCCCGACTCCGCCAGCCGCAATGTTGCGACGGCCAGGAACATCTTCGTCACGCTGAACACTGGCACCGGTGCTTCGACGTCCCCGATGACATGCCGCCCGTCGCGGTCACGGACGAGTGCGGCGACGTCGGCGCAGACCGCCAGCTCGTCGAGCACCTGACGGTCGCCGGCCTGCATCTGGCCACGCTCGCTCAGGGCGCCAGCCGGTAGCCGTAGCGGGTCATCAGGGGGACGCAGACGGTGTTGACCGCGGCCCGGTCAATCCGGTGCAGCCGCGACCGCCATTCGGCGTCCTCGTGTAGTTTGACCGGTCCGGTACGGAACCGGTTGTTGTTACCGCCGACGGTGTGCGTCGTGTTCATGGTCACGGTTCCTGGCTCCGCCGAGGCGGCAAGCTGCGCTGGCCGGCCGGCCAGTTCCGCCAGCGCGGCGACCGTCTCGCGAGGCTGGGCGACAAAGTCCTCGTACCGCAGCAGCACCGAGCGGGTCGTGCCCGCGGCCCGGCGGACCCGTGCGCCGGCCAGGTTGCCCACGGACCAGCTGAGGGCGGCATAGGCGCTCTGCCGGAATCGGCTCCCGGTCACCGGCTGGCCGCCAGCCTGATTCCGCAAGATGGAGTAGACCGTCCCGCGCGGATCCCGGACGATCTGCACGAACGCGGTGCTGATCTGCGGCATCGCCATCAGCAGGGCCGCGTCTGTCGGCTCCTTCGACGCGTCGACGATGACCTCGGCGCCGGTCTCCTGCGCAATGGCGCGGTACAGCCGGGTCATTCCTTCGGCGTAGCGAGCCAGCGGAGAATCGGCGGGCAGCTCACTGCGCCGGTGCCGAAGGACCGAGCCAACCCGGAGCCAGGTGTGATACTGATGCAGGCCCTCACGTTGGTACTGCCACATTTCCCTGGCTCGCGCGACCCATTCCTCTGCCTCCCCGAGCGTGGCAGTGAGGACGGCGCTCCAGACCGGGCACGCGGTCAGGATTTCCCCGCAGCCGCACCGGGATTCCGGCAGGGTCAGCTTCGGCCAGAGCGTGCGCAGCTCGCCCACGCAGAAGAAACCGTCGAGCTGGCCAACCAGGTTGCTCAGCACGGTCGTCCCGCTGTGGTAGATACCCAGGACGTAGAGGACCCGCAGATCAGTGCCGGTCATCACGGTCGTCCCGAATGAGCTTGTCGATGAGTACCACGATCCTGTCCGTTGATCCGGGTACGCCGGCCCAGCGGCAGCCCGTCGGCCTAGGAGATTACCAGCGTCGGCTCCGCGCCTGCCGCCAGGATCAGATCGGGGCGGCGCATCCTGCCACCCGGTGACTAAAAGCTTCAGCGATAAAAAGGTCCCGGACCTGGTCCCGGCGCTACGGCGGGAAGGCCACCGCGATGTCGAGGCCGCCGTCGGGGCGGGCCCGCGGGACGAGCGTGGCGCCGTGGGCGGTGACGATGGCATGGACGATGGCCAGGCCAAGCCCGTACCCGCCAGCCCGGCGGATCCGCTCGCCGCCGAACTGCTGGAACGGCTCGAACAGGCGGTCGACCTCGCCGGGCGGGATCACCGGACCGGTGTTGGCGACTCCGATGGTTGCCCTGCCTTCCCTCATTGCCACCCGGATCTCGGCCCGGCCACCCGGCACGTTGTGCCGCAGCGCGTTGTCGACCAGATTCGCCACCAGGCTCATCGCCAAGCTGGTGTCGCCCGCGGCCGGGGCGGCCGCGAGCGTCGCTTCGATCTGGATACCCCGACGCTCGGCCTGATGGCGACGGGCGCTGACCACCTTCTCGGTGATCTCGGCGAGATCAAAGGGCTCCCACTGGTCAACCCCGCGCTGGCTGCGCGCCAGCGTGAGCAGCGCCTCGATCAGGCGCTCCTGCTGTTCGCCCAGCGTCAGCAGTTCCTCGCAGGTCGATCGCAGCGAGTCCGCTGTCGCATCTGGATCGGCGAGTGCGACCTGGAGCAGGGTCCGCTCCGCGGTGAGCGGCGTGCGCAGCTCGTGCGACGCGTTGGCCACGAAGTGCCGCTGCGACTGAAGCGATGCCTCAAGCCGTCCGAACAGGTCGTCGAGCGTGTCCCCTAGTTCGGTGAATTCGTCGTAGGGGCCGTCAAGGCTGAGGCGCTCATGCAGGTTGCTCGCGGAGATGGCGCGTGCTGACGCGGTGATGACGCGCAGCGGCGCCAGCACCCGGCCGGCCATTAGCCAGCCAAGTCCGATCGAGGCGGCGGCCATCACGACAAGGGCGATCCCGGAGCCGATTGCGAGCAGGTGAACGTCATTGCCGGATTGCTGGCTGGCGAGCGCGCTGCCTGGCGCCAGCGCTCCCTGACCAGCTGCTGCGGACACCCGGCGGACGGTCAGCAGGGGCACGTCGGCGATCGCCAGCAGAACGGCACCGGAGATGAAGAAGAGCCCGCCGTAGAGCAGGGCGAGCCGCATCCGCAGCGAGCGGCGCGGGATCACGGCTCTCCGATCCGGTATCCGCACTCCCGCACGGTGTGAATGACCGGCGGCTCACCGAGCCTGGCCCGGAGCCGACGTACCGTCGTCTTCACCGCAGTGGTGAACGGGTTGGCCGCCTCGTCCCAGGCTCGTTCGAGCAGTTCCTCGGCGGAGACGACCCGGCCGGCGGAACCGAGCAGGCATTCCAGGACGGCGAACTCCTTCGGGCTGAGCTCAAGGCGGCGCCCGGCGCGGAACGCGACCCGGCGGCCGGGGTCCAGGGTCAGGTCACCGCATTCGAGGGTCGGGGGCAGCGGCGCAGCGGAACGACGGCCCAGAGCCCGGATCCTGGCCACGAGCTCGGCGAAGTCAAACGGCTTCGGCAGATAGTCGTCAGCGCCCAGCCCGAGGCCGTCCACCCGTTCCCTGACGGTACTGGCCGCGGTCAGCATCAGTACCCGGGTCGGCGACCGTCCGATCACGATCTGACGGCAGACCTCGTCGCCATGGGTTCCTGGCAGGTCCCGGTCCAGCACCACGACGTCGTAACGGGTGACCGCGAGATGGCCGAGCGCGTCGTTCCCGTCGAGGACCACGTCGACCGCCATGCCCTCGCGGCGCAGCCCGGTCCCGATCGCGGCAGCCAGGATCTCAAAGTCCTCGACGACCAGCACTCTCATGACCTTCTCGTGATCCTTTGTCGCGGCGGGACTCCGCCAAGCTCGGCAGCGGCTAGGCGGATACCGCTCCAACGATGCCAGGCCGAAGGTGTCGCGGCGGTGTCAGGCGCTGACACCGCGCTGACACCGGCGATGGCGTACAACCACTGTCGGGCGTGGAATCCTCGGGCGAAGGACGGACCAGATGAGGCAAGCGAGCATCGAAGTCACCGGGCTGCGCAAGCGGTTCGGCCCTGCCCTGGCCCTGGACGGCATGTCGTTCACCGTGCATCCGGGGCAGGTCACCGGCTTCGTCGGCCCCAACGGCGCCGGGAAGTCGACCACGATGCGGGTAATCCTCGGACTTGACGCCGCAGATGAGGGCAGTGCGCTGATCGGCGGGCATCCGTACCGGTCGCTGCGGCGCCCGCTGAGCCACGTCGGCGCACCGCTGGACGCCGCCGCGCTGCAGCCGAGCCGGACGGCCCGCAACCATCTGCTGTGGCTGGCTCATTCGCAGGGGCTGGGAGGCAAGCGTGTCGATGCGGTGATCACCCAGGCGGGCCTGCAGAAGGTGGCCCGGCGCCGGGCGGGCGGTTTCTCCCTGGGCATGCGGCAGCGGCTGGGGATCGCCGCGGCGCTGCTTGGCGACCCGACGGTGCTGATGCTGGACGAGCCGTTCAATGGCATGGACCCCGAGGGCATCGTCTGGATGCGCGGCTTCCTGCGGTCACTGGCCGCCCAGGGCCGTGCGGTCCTGGTGTCCAGCCACCTGATGAACGAGCTGCAGGACATCGCCGGCCATCTGGTGGTGGTCGGCCGCGGCACGGTCATCGCGGACACCAGCGTCGCGGAACTGCTCACTGCCGCGGCCGGCGGCCGGGTGACGCTGCGCACCACAGCGCCGTCGGCGGCGGCCGTGCTGGCGGACGCGGGGGCCACCGTGACCGCCGCCGGTCCCGGCACGCTGACGGTGTCCGGACTGGCGGCCGAGCGAATCGTGGCGCTGCTCGGCGCCAGCTCGGTGCCGTTCTCCGAGGTAGCCGCGCACCGCGCGACGCTTGAGGATGCCTACCTGCAGCTCACGCACGACGCGGTCGAGTTCCGCGCCGTCGAAGGACCGGATGCGACGCGATGACCACTGGCACCGTCCCGTCGCACCGCTCTGAGGCGGGTGCCGGGAACGACGGCTTCGCGCAGCTGCTGCGGGCGGAGTGGACCAAGTTCAGGACGGTCCGCGGCTGGGTGGTCGGCATGGCCGTCGCGGCTCTGGTCACCGTGGCGATCGGGCTGCTCACCGCATCGGGCAGCGAGGAATCTTGCGGCAATCAGGCCTGCCCGGCTCCCCCGGTAGGACCGGGCGGCGAGGCCGTGAGCGACAGCTTCTACTTCGTGCACCAGCCGCTGACCGGGAACGGCAGCATCACCGTCCGGGTAACCGCACTGACCGGCCGGTACTCGCCCGGCTATATCCAGCCTGGCGAGGGACTTGCGGGCATGCTGCCCGGGCTTGGGCCGTGGGCCAAGGCCGGGATCATGATCAAGGCGAGCACCAGGCCGGGATCGGCGTACGCGGCGATGCTGGTCACCGGCGGCCGCGGGGTGCGGATGCAGTACAACTACACCGCTGACACGGCGGGCCTGCCCGGCGCCATCTCCGCGGCATCCCCGCGCTGGCTGAGGCTCACCCGCTCCGGCGACACGATCACCGGCTATGACTCGGCCGACGGCATCCGATGGACGCGGGTAGGCGTCGCTCACCTGGCCGGGCTGTCATCAACCGTGCAAGCCGGCCTGTTTGCCGCCGCACCAGCAAGCAGTCACGTGACCACCAGGGGCGTCGGCTCGGCGACCGCGATCGGTGGCCCGGCCCTGGCCACCGCCAGCTTCGACCACATCAGCCTCCGGGGCACCCGGCCCGGCGGCACCCGGCCCGGCGGCACCCGGCCCGGCGGCACGCAGCCCGGCGGCACTTGGGCTGGCGACGCTGTCGGAGGCATCTCCGGCGGAATGCCGGCGTCAGCCGAAGGATTTCACCAGGCCGGAGGCCGGCTGACCGTGAGCGGGTCTGGCGACATCGCGCCCGAGGTGCCGGCGGTGCCGGCCGACACAGGCACCGGCATCGAATTCACGCTCGCGGGCGTGTTCGCCGGACTGATCGCGGTGATCGTCGTCGGCACCATGTTCATCACCGCCGAGTACCGGCGCGGCCTGATCCGCAGCACTCTGATCGCGAGCCCGCGGCGCGGCCGGGTGCTGGCCGCCAAGGCCATCGTGATCGGCTCAGTCACCTTTGCGGCCGGCCTGGTCGGCGTCGCCGCGGCCGTCTGGTTCGGCGAGCGGCTGCTGCGACGGCACGGCTTCTACATCCTGCCGGTGCCGGCGCTGACTGAACTGCGGGTGATCGCCGGCACCGCCGCGCTGCTCGCGGTCGCCGCGGTGCTCGCCCTGGCCGCGGGTGCGCTGCTGCGGCGCAGCGCCGCGGCGGTCACCGCCGTCCTGGGGGTAACCGTCGTGCCGTATTTCCTGGCGACCTCCGTCCTGCCGGCCAGCCCCGCGGACTGGCTGCTGGCGGCCACTCCGGCCGCCGGTTTCGCCATCCAGCAGAGCCTGCCGCAGTACCCGCAGGTCAGCGGTAACTACACCCCATTCAATGGCTACTTCCCGCTGGCGCCGCTGGCGGGCTTCGCTGTGCTGTGCGCCTGGGCCGCGCTGGCTCTGGGCCTGGCTGTCATCCTGTTGCGGCGCAGGGACGCATGAGCGAGAACCCGCAGGCGGAGCGCACCGGCATGCGGGACGCGCTGCACGCGGAGTGGACTAAGCAGCGCACCGCGGGCGGCATGGTCTGGCTGCTGCTCGGCATCATCGCACTGACCGCGACCGCGGGCGCCGCAGCGGCCGCCGCGGTGCAATGCCCGGCCGGGGGCTGCCCGGTCGATCCCGCCAAGGTCGCTCTCACCGGGATCGAGCTTGGCCAGGCGGTCGTCGCCGTGCTGGCCGTGCTAGCGATCAGTAGCGAGTACAGCAGCGGCCTGATCGTTGTCACGCTCACGGCGGTGCCGCGCCGGAACACTGTCCTTGCCGCCAAGGCAGCCGTCGTCACCGCCCTCGTGCTGACCGCCGGCGCCATCGCGGTGCTCACGTCCGTGCTGGCCGGGCAGCTGATCCTGGGCAGTCACGGCATTACCGCGGCGCACGGCTACCCGGCCCTGTCCCTGGGCGAAGGGCCGGTGCTCCGCGCCGCTGGCGGCTCAGTCCTCTATCTCGCCCTGATCGCGCTGCTCAGCCTCGGCACCGCCACCGCCGTGCGAGACCCCGCGGCTGCGATCGGGCTGGTGCTCGGCCTGCTGTACCTGTTCCCGATCATCACCGGCGCGGTCACCGACCCGCACTGGAAGCGGCACCTGGAGCAGATCGGGCCTATGAGCGCCGGGCTCGCCATCTCGGCCACCACCGGCCTGCGCAGCCTGCCGATCAGCCCGTGGGCGGGCCTCGGCGTGCTCGCCGCCTGGGCAGCCGCGGCCCTCCTGGCCGGCGGGCTGCTGCTCCGCCTCCGCGACGCGTGAGCAGCCCCTGTACCGCCGCCCCACCCGCGATCACGCGACCTAGCGGGGCGAGTCAACAACACTGGAGACCGGTTCAGGGGTAACGGGTCGAAATGAGAGGGAATCTCGGGAGAGCGGGTCTGCCCTAAAAGGCTTGCGGCAGCGCGGGTTGACCGGCGTCAATTAGCCGGAACTCAGTGCTGGACCCCCATCCGGGCCGCCATCCCGCGTAGTTCCCGGCCGCCCGCCGTAGTCCTGGCGCGGGTCAGCAGGAATGCGATCGCCTCGCGGGCAGGTGCGTAGTTCCTGATCCACTGCGGCGCCGCACTCTCCGCCTTTCGCAGCCAGATCACCGCGTCGCCGCGGGTTCCCGGTTCCCTTGCTAGCCCACGGCCAACGTCCAGGAACAGGGCGGCGCGCCGCGTGGCGACGACGAGCTTAGCCGGATCGCATCCAGCCGCCAGTTCCAGCACGGCCTGGCCGCTCTCGCCGCGCTCGACTGCGATCGCCACCCGCCAGACCGCGACGTTGGTCGCGCCGAATCACTCCCAGTTGCAAGCTGGGTTGTCGTCGTTCACCCGGTCGGCCAGCGCCTGGGCCTCACCGAGCCAGTGATCAGCTAGCGCACCGTTCTGCACTGCGGCGGCCGCGAGGGCGCAGCGCAGCGTGAGCATTCCGAGCACCTGGAAGCCCAGCGGGTCGCGGACGCACGGCTCCAGCGCGCTGGCAGCGCGTTCGGCCTTTACCAGCGACTGTTCCCAGGCGCGTGGAGCGGTCCCGATGCGCTCGAATCTCGCCATCCCGAGGCGCACGGGATCGCCGGTCAGCATCGCGGCGTCGACAGCCGAGCGGGCAGCGAGCTGCGCCAGGTCTGGATACCGCAGGGCATGGCACATGGACGCTGACCATATGAGCGCGTCGGTGAGTGCCACCGCCGCCGAGATCCTTGCTACTTCGTCAGAGGGGTCGCTGACGTGGAGATACAGCTCCCCCAGCAGGTCCGGCAGGCGGGCGCCCTGCTGCAGGTAGTCACCCGCGCCGTGCGGGAGCCGCAGTGTCTCTAGGTCTGCGATGACCTCCGGCAGCCGCCGGGCGCGGTCAGTCGATGGCTCTCCGATCGAGTTGAGCGAGAGGGCTACCCGTAGCGCAGGCACAGCCGAGTGCGGCCCGGACTGCAGCGGGTCCGTGCCCGGGTGCGGTCCGCCGGTCAACTCGGTCTCCGACACCCGCAGTGCTGCCGCCAGAGCCGAGATCATGGAACGGCGGTCCAGCGACCGCAGGCCGCGCTCGGCCATTGACAGGTACGCCGCGCTGACGCCGGCAAGCCCGGCGACCTCGGCTAAGGTCATATGCCGCCAGAGCCGCAGCTCCCGCAGCCGCATTCCGATCGTCGCGTCATCGCCGCAGGTCATACTCATGACCGTTCCTTGTAAGGTCGCCGGTCCGGTGAGTAACCGCTCTACCACCGAGGATACAGTTCCTGGCTGCACACGGTCGGCATCAGCACGCACATCGGGATGTGCTGGCCGCCGCCGGTCAGTATGCCCGCGTCGGTCCTGACGACGAACGCAAGCTGATCATGCCTGTGCTGCCGACCGCGACATGACGTCCCTGTTCATTGCGGCCGGTGGCGGGCAGTCGATCTCGAACCACACGGTCCATCCTGCCTGGTCGTCACCGCAGCGACCCCAGTCGCTAGCCAGCCGGGCGACGATGGCTAAACCGCGCCCGTTCGGCTGGTCGTCCGCAGGTCGGTGTATGACCCAAGATCCGCCCTGGTCGGTGACCTCGACGCGCAGCCGGGAACCACGACGCATGTCCGCATGGACCGTGAACTGGCCGCCGGGCTTGCCCGAATGGCTGTGGACCACGGCGTTGGCGACTAGCTCCGACAGACACAAGACGGCGTCATTGGCGACCGACGAGTCAGTGAGGATGCTGGACAGGAACGACGTGCCTCCCGTGCCTGCGCGGGGACCGCCGGGAACACACGGGACCAGACGAGTGGCACTGCGACAACGTGGCCTGATGTTCCTGCAATCATCGATCTCCCCAGGGTCTTGATGGTCAGCTCAGGGGCCAGACCGGCAGCATGTGGCCAAATCCGGGCATCGCCAGGCCGACCGACTACGCGAAACACTGTGAGGACGGTGTTTGAGTCAGTCAGGCCGGAATGCTAGGAGGCTGGGCGCGGCGCCGGTTAACAAGTTGTTAAGGCAGGAGAAATTCGCCGATAGCGAAAGGAGAGCCCAGCGTCAGTCCGACCGACACCGTCGACGCCATCCGGATCACCGTGTCCTGCGCCACCCGAACGCGTCCGGCTCCAGCCGCGCTACCGGGACCGGCACCGCTACGCGACGGCAGCAGCGGATTCACGGGTCATCTGTCCGCCGACCTGCCCGAAAACGAATGCCCCTGCGGTAGCGTGCTTGATCCTGCCCATCGCCGTCCTGCAGTCTTGCGCGTCCGCCAGCCTGGTCTGCGAGCGACCCTGAACCGACCCTGGCACAACTCTCCTGGCGGTCCGAACCGGCACACCGCACCACACCAACATTTCATGCGGCAGCGATCGCACATCGGCCGTGACCTGCTCGCCGGCACCGGAACTCTGCTCCTCGACTGCCGGCCGGTCCTCAGCAAGAAAGGCCTAGGCCATTGGTAATGACCGGGGCCTTGCTTGCTGAGGACGGGCCGCCCCACCGAACCGCCGCCCTCCCGAACTGCGACCCATCCTGTCCACGCGACCGGACCAGCTGCAAACGGGTCTCCAGCACACTGCACCGGTTCCCGGCACGTGCATATGCCGCGTGCATCTGCGATTCACATTATTGGACTCTCGTTCCCGGCACCAGATGCCGATCGAGGCCAGATGGCGACTGCACGGTATAACGGCTCGCAAGAAATCGTCGTTACAAAACCTGACAACCTAGCGCAAGCAAGCGCGACGTTCCGAACAGGACGCGGCAATGTACTGATCGGCGCGCATTCCACCCGCAGGCATGACAGCACACCGATCGCCGGTGTACGTTGCCGAGGCACACCCCCAGATAACACTCCAATAACGTCTGCGGGTGCCGACCAGCAGCGCAGGGCACGGAGCGACGCCGTGCCCTGCGGCTGGGATGCGGTCGCTGTTACCCGCACAGATCTGCGTTGTAGTACTCTTCCCACGGCCCGACCGTCGTGGCGCGGGCACGGAGCATGGCGTAGTCGGCGCCGGTGTAGCCGAGCTCGGCCGAGACATAGTTGAGGTTAGTCTGGGCCCGGATGACGACGAAACCTATCTGGGGCCCGACGGGTGCGCCCAGGACGCAGCTCAGGAGCCATTTCTGATATGGGCCGATGGTGGTCGAGCTGGCCGTGACCTCGCCGAAGCTGGCACCGGCGTAGCCGAACTGCGCTGTCACGTACCGGCCGTTGGCGTCGGAGCTGATAGCCCACCAGCCTTGCGTGGAGTCGTAGCAGAAGTCGAACTTCTCCCACGGCCCGACAGTGGTGGCGCGGGCACGGAGCATGCCGTAGTCGGCGCCGGTGTAGCCGAGCTCGGCCGACACGTAGTCGGCGTTCGCGTTGGCGTCCAGGCTCTGCTGGTCATAGCAGGTGAACGTGTCGGCGGGGAAGGCGGCCCTGAGGCGGGCCTGTGCTACTGCTGCCGGCCCGGCTGGCCGGGCGGGGGTGACCGCCGCGTGGCCAGCGGGGCGTGATAGCGGCCGGGCGCTAGCTGAAGCGGGCACCGCTCCGGCCAGTAATGCGGCCAGCGCGCCGGCGATTGCGGTAACGGTCAGTAAGCGTGCGGATTTCATCGGTCCTCCCTGGACCCAGTGCCGTCCTCGCCGGCGCGAACCGCGGCTGTAGCGGCTCTGTCGCAGCGTGGCATGTATCTAGACAATGTCAAGATGCTGCCGGGGTGTCAAGATGTGCTGTGGCTTACCATCACGGCGACCTGCCGGCTGCCTTGCTCGCAGCGGTGCAGGAAGCGATTACGGACAGCGGGGTCAGCGGAGTCTCGCTGCGCGACGTGGCGCGCCGGGCAGGGGTATCGCACAGCGCGCCCGCGCATCATTTCGGCAGCAAAGCCGGATTGCTCATGGCCTTCGCGGCCGAGGGATTCCGGCTGCTTGCCCGGGCCATGCGCAACGAAGTGGCGGGCCAGGGCACGGCCGATGCCGCAGCCCAGGTAGCCGCTGTCGGCCAGGCCTATGTCCGGTTCGCGGTCAGCAACCAGGCCCACTTCGTGGTCATGTTCGGCCAGGAAGGACTGATCCCGGGCGACCGGGAGCTCACCGCGGCCAGGAAGGAGGTCTACGAACTGCTGACCGACTCCATCGACCGCGCACGCCAGGCCGGCCGCCTGCCCGGTCACTCTCCTGAACTCGTGGCCATCACCGCGTGGTCGCTGGTCCACGGCCTGGCAGCGCTGCTGATCAGCGGCCGGATCCCGGATCGCGCCGGCCGGCATGACCCGCAGCAGATCGCGGTGGCCGTCACGAACCTGTTCACCCAGTCCCTGATGCCGCCACCACCGCGCTAGCCCGAGGCCTGCACGCGCTGCGCGCGCTAGGCGGCATGAGAGTGCGCCCACGTAGACTGTCCGTCGGTCATCGGTTGAGGCTAGGGGTGGGAGGGCTCGGTTCGATTCCGAGCTGGATGCTTGTTCCGGTCGCCTTCGTCGTCCTCGTTGCCGTGCGGGGTGCAGGTCTGGTCCTAGGAGTCACAAAGCCAGAAGCCGCCAGAGCGAAGAAGAGGAAGGTGACGCCTATGGCGCATGTCATATCGGTACTGTCCACAGTCGCTGAGACGGTGTGGGCGCTCGGTACAAACATGTTGGCTGGCTTGCCACTCCTCACCTGAGCCGGTGACCGCAACTGCGGACCGGCATGTCTGCGGCAGATGTAGACGAGACCATCTGGCACACACGGTGACAGTGTCCTGCGAGAGCGTGACCGGCGTCATAAGCCTGACTCACCGCCAGGCCAGCCCGGCCCAGCTGCGGCTTGACATGTGACCATCTGGTCACCTATTGTCGGATCGTGGACCTGGTATTCAAAGCCCTGGCCGACTCGACCCGCAGGAGCTTGCTCGACGAGCTGTTCCGCCGGGACGGGCAGACTCTGAGCGAGCTTGAGGAGCGCTTCGACATGACGCGATTCGGCGTCATGAAGCACCTGAAGCTGCTCGAGGAAGCAGGGCTGGTGGTGACAAGGCGGAAGGGCCGCCAGAAGCTGCACTTCCTGAACCCGGTCCCGATCCGGCTGGTCCACGACCGCTGGGTGAGCAAGTACGCAGAACCCTGGACCGAGGCGCTCAGCGACCTCAAGCACCGACTGGAGAGTTCCATGGAAAAGGTCTTCGAGATCTACATAGCCACCACGCCCGAGCGCCTGTGGAAGGCCATCATCGACCCCGAGATCAGGGCCAAGTACAACTTCGGCGCCGCCGTCCGCTCCGACTGGACGCAGGGTTCGCGGCTGGAGATGGCGGCTCCGAAGGCTGGAGTGCTCGGCGAGGGCGAGGTGCTTGAGGTCGACCCGCCGCGCCGTCTGGTCCATACCATGACCGCGCTGTGGAGCGATGAGGTCAAGAGCGAGGGCGCGTCACGGGTCACCTGGCAGATCGAACCTGTCGGCGACTCATGCCGCCTGACGGTCATCCACGATCAGCTCCGCGAGGGAGCGAACGACCAGCTCTACGGCGGGTGGCCGATGATCCTCTCCGGCCTGAAGACCTGGCTGGAGACCGGTGAGCTGCTCACGACGCCGGGCTCGCTGATGTACGGCTGAGCGCGGCGCGAGCGTCCGGAATGAACCGGACGGAGCAATCGCGAGCAGCACGCAGCACCCGCAGAGACGAATTGAGGAGAACAGGAATGAGCACGATTCAAGGTGCCGAAATTACCGGCGTGCACACCGTCGGTGTCCCCGTTACCGATCAGGACCTGGCGCTGAGTTTCTACGTCGGTACGCTCGGTCTACAAAAGCGCCTTGATGTCCCGATGGGCCACGGCAACCGCTGGATCGAGGTGGCACCGGCCGGCGCTACTACCACAATCGCCCTGGTGGCCGCTAAGGCGGGCGATCCCGCTGGGGTCGAGACCGGCATCCGGCTCACGACCGAGCACGCCGATGTCCTGCACGCGCAGATGCGGGCGCACGGCGTCGACGCCGGCGAGATGCTGCGCTGGGAGGGTGTCCCCGCCATGTTCGCGTTCCGCGACCAGGACGGCAACGGCCTGGAGATCGTCGAGATGCACAGCATGCCGTAGGGGAACGTCTCTAGGACGCAGACAAGAACTCCATGTCCGCTTCGCCAGTTATCGGATGCGGCGCCCCATTCGCCGTGCGAGGATCGAGCATGCCGCGAACTGTCTGCGTTGTGAGCACGAGCGATGGCCGAGGCCACGGTAATGGTGAAAACCACATCCCATCCGGTCAGCTGCCAGGTCGGGATACTTACCAGCGGTCCGGCAGATGAGTCCCGGGACATCGCCGCAGCGGCGGCAGCCTAGCCTGCGGACGGTCCTGGGAGCCGTCGCCGCGATGTTGGCCGCTACCTTCTGTTTCGTCGGCTGCCTTGCCGAGATCTCCGCCCTCGGCCGAGAGCACAACGCCCCGACCGCGGCCCTGATCGCCGCGGCCGCCGGGTTCGCGGTCGCGGCGATCATCTTGGTCCGGGTGGCAATCCGGCTGGAGCACCGGTTCCGCTCTGCCCAGCCCGTGGCCCGTGCGACACCGCCCGCGGTGCGCCGGGCGCAGGGCAGGCACCCTGGCAATAGCCCGGCGACCCGGATCATCGGGATCGCGATCGTCATCGGCGCTGCCGTAGCGCTGACCGCGCTCGCCGTCCAGTTGCACGCCGAGGCCGCCCGGTCGTCCTACACGCAGCAGCACGGCCTGGCGCGCCAGGCCACCGTCGAGGCGGTGCACGCGGTCAGCCACGACACGAGCCACGATTCGTGGACGACCTACGACTACGACGTGACTCTCGCCGCGCCCGCCGGGCAGGTGACGCGGACTGTCGCTCACGATCCCACCCGCGACTTCCAGCGGTTTGACCCGGGCGAGAAGGTCAGCGTGCTGGTCGACCCGCAGCAGCCGGACTACGCCGAGCTGCCAGGCAGCCCCGTCGGATCCTCCTCGTGGTTCACCGGTCCGCTGGTACTCGGCGTCATCTTCCTCGGCCTGATCGCCCTCATCACAGCTGAGGAGATCAAGCACCGCAGGCTGCGACCTGCCGGGACACGCAGCCGGTCCGATCCCGCATCTTCGTCCTAACTGGCGGCTTCGGGTGCAGGCTCATTCGCTGTATTCGCATGCTCCTGAGCGTCAGATCCGGTGCCGTCGCTGGCTTCGGTGCCCGCGGGTCCGGACCCGTGCACGCCGTCCGGACTTCGCGGACCTGGCGCGTGGCCGGTCAGAACGGCGATTGAGGCGACAATCCCCGTGTCCCTGTCGCCGACGAGTTCCCATGCCCGCGCGATTCCGACGATCAGCGATGTAACGAGGGCATAGCCGATCAGTTGCACGGGATTCATGCGGCCTGGGTCTGCGATAACGGCTATGCCGCTGGAGAGTTCGGTTCCGAAGATCAGCAGCAGCAGCACAATCAGCCCGAGCTGCCGCCACCGGTGCTGGTGATCTGACGAACTGGTCCAGATCGATCGCATCCCGGCGGCGGTGAACAAGATCCCGATGACTCCTAGCGAGACAGCCGGATAGCCGACGTTGGTATCGGGTACCAGGCCGAAGAGCGAGACCGCCAGCGCGTTGGTGAACGCCAGCAGCGCGGCTGCGGCCCGGACCTGCTGGATAACCGGCGGGCCCGAGACCTGCCGCTGCGCCACGGACATGGCTACGAACAGCAAGCCCGTCAGCGCGCCCGCTGAACCGGCGATCGCCACGAACAAGTCCCGGTAGGTCCCGAGTATCACCGTGCCCACGGTACCCGCGTTGCGGGCGCCAGGCGCTCTCGCACCGAGTGAGCGGCGGCCTCGTAACCCCGTGCTGGGCGTGGTGGCCTCGATGGCGCCGGCCTCCCCGCCTTCCTCCTCGGCCGCCTGGTCGAAGACTTAGCTTCCGCCGGGCTCGCCGGCCAGCGCGTCAGCGGAACGCATCCGCCATGCGTCGGTCACAAGTTCCGCCAGGCGCCCGGAGTCCACCTCCGCGAGCCGCAGCATCACCAGCGGCCAGCCGTCGTAACCGGGCGCGGTGAAGAAGATTCCCGGCTCACCGAGGAGAAGAGCCTGCTTCTCGGCTTCGTCTCCGACGAACAGCACCGCGATGTCCGTCCGGATCAGCCGCGGCTTGCCGGGTCGGCGCTCAGGGTAAGACCAGATAAACCCCCGGCCGGCCACCCGGAAGTCGAAGCCGTCGCTATCGATCTCCACCACGTCAGGCAGAGCCAGCGCGAGGTGGCGCACGTCATCAGCGTCAGCCATCCCGGTCCCTCCCGGATCGCGCCACCCGCATGCACGCAGCCTAGGCGCCAGCACTGACAGCCATCCAGGCCGGACGCTGAGACTGTTGTTGTCGCTCCCAGGAACCAGGTAAGCACTCGCGTCACTCGCAGTTCTAATTGCATCACAACTCACAAGTAGTGCCTTTTCTTTATCGGGTTGCAAACGCCTTCGCCGAGCGGGACGATGCGGCATGCTGAGTCGCACTTGCAAGGGAGGCGTCCGGTGAATGAAGATCTCCGGCAGACCGTCGGCATGCAGCCTCAATACCGGCTCGGCGAGCCGGTCAGCCTCCGGTACGCGCTCGAAAACGTTGGGGCGGCCGACTATGCGCTGCTGATCTGGAACACGCCGCTGGAAGGCGAGGTGTTCGCCTTCGCTGACGTGCGGCTCGGTGACCGCGTAGTCCCTTACGACGGGCGTCACGTGAAGCGCGGGGATCCGAAGCCAGGCTCGTATCGCACGCTCGCGGCGGGCGAGCGGTTCAGCGAATCGCTCGATCTGTCTGCCTCGTTCGCCTTCGATGACCCGGGCAGGTACACCGTCACGATCAGCGTGGTATTCCATGACGCCATCGCATACGCCGCGGACCAGGTGCCGCCGGCCCGTCCGCGCGGCGAGCACGAGCAGCTCAGGCTTGACCCGGTCTCGGTGAGCTTCGATCTCGTGCCTGGCGGCGAACCTCGGCTGACATCTGGCCAGCAGGCGCGCGCTACCGAGGCCGGCAGATCCCAGCGCGGCCCGCAGGCACGAACGCTTGACGTCACCGAGGGTCGCCTGACGCTGGGCACTGGCGTGCCGGGTGACCATGCCGCGGCGACCTTCGGCGACATCCCTCAGCCAGCCTGGTTTGCTGAGTCGGTCGCCGCCGACGAGAACGCACTCGCCTGGCTCGCGGCTGCCGAGGCCGAACTCGCGGGCTGGACGGCGCGGTCCGACAACGCGGTCTACACCGAGTGGTTCGGCGAAGACCTGATTATCCGCTACCAGACCATCCAAAGCCACTATGCCCGGATCCGGGCACGCCTGACTCAGCCGCACACCTACGACGGCAATCAGACTGGCTGCGCGGCCGATGCCTATGCCTACACCCATCCAGGTTCGGACACGGTGTACCTGTGCCCAGAATGGTTCATCGCTCCGGCGGTCGGCGTGGACTCACAATACGGTACGTTCATACATGAATGGAGTCATTCAGTCCTGAGTACCGCTGATCTGGCCTACGGCGAGACTGCCTGCCGCAAACTCGCGGCGACCGCGCCTGGTCAGGCTGCCAACAACGCGGACAGTCACGAGTACCTGGTCGAGACTGTGGCCGACCGGATGCTGACCGCGCCGGTGGTATGGAACAACGGCAAGGCCTATCTCTTCAGCGCCGGGAAGTACTACAGGTACGACATCGCGGCCGACCGGGTAGACCCTGGCTACCCGCTGCCGATCGCCGGCAACTGGCCCGGCCTGTGGGTAGACCGGGTCGACGCCGGGGTCGTGTGGAACAACGGCAAGGCCTACTTCTTCCGTGACGGCAGCTACGTGCGTTACGACCTGGCGAGCGACCGGGTCGATCCGGGTTATCCGCTGCCGATCGCCAACTTCTGGCCCGGCCTGGGCGGGGCGAAGATCGACGCCGTGGTCTTCTGGCCGAACGGGAAGGCTTACTTCTTTCGCGGCACGCAGTACTGGCGCTATGACGTCGCGGCTGACCGCACCGACCCGGGGTATCCGCTGCCGATCGCAGGGAACTGGCCGGGAGTCTGGGCGGAAGGCCTTACCGGTGCGGTGGTCTGGCCCAATGGCAAGGCCTACCTGTTCCGCGGCTGGCAGTACCTGCGCTATGACATCGGCGCCGACCGGGCCGACGGCGGGTATCCGAAGGCGATCGCGGAAAACTGGCCGTTCCTGTGGAGCGACCGTCTCGACGCCGCGGCGTTCTGGCCCGATGGTAAGGCGTATTTCTTCCGCGACTCGGAGTACGTGCGGTACGACCTGCCCACCGACCGGGTCGAGCCCGTGTATCCCAAGCCGATCGCGCAGAACTGGCCGGGGCTCGGCAGTGACAAGGTGGATGCCGCGGTCGTATGGCCCAACGGCAAGGCATACTTCTTCCGCGGCTCGCAGTACTGGCGCTACGACATCGCCGCGAACAGCGTGGACCCCGGGTACCCGGCGGACGTCGGGGCGAACTGGCCCGGGCTCGGTGACGATCCGCTGTCGGCGGCGGTCGTGTGGCCAAACGGCAAGGCATACTTCTTCCGCGGCTCGCAGTACTGGCGCTACGACATCGCCGCCGACCGGGTGGACGACGGGTACCCGCTGGACATCGGGCGGTTCTGGCCCGGGCTTGGCAGCGACCCTGTGCACGCCGTGATCGTGTGGAACAACGGCAAGGCTTATTTCTTCCGACTCGGCCAGTTCTCGCGCTACGACATCGCCGCCGACAAAGCCGACGACGGCTACCCGTGCCCGATCGGCTCCAACTGGCCAGGGCTACCTGGGCGGGTGCGCTGACAGCCGCAGCGGGGCCTGCATCTCACCGAGAGAACCACGGGGGCGTTGTCGGCAACGGGCCGCCGGACCGGGAAGGTGGCAGCCGTTGCTAGTCGCGGGTGTAGGTGTAGGTATAGGGGTTGTCGAGGACCCTGGTCTCCGGGATCTCCGGGTGCATGCCCTCGTTCCAGGCCTGCGGGCCGAGCACGCCCCTGAGGTAATCAACGGTCTGCTCGATCGCCTGCCGGGCCTTGGCGAGATCGGACCCGACCAGCTTGTGCTCGTACTTGACCACCCGGCCGTTCACGACGACGGTGTGCACGTCGCCGCGCTGGGCCTGGAACGTCACATGCCCGTAGGGGTTGAGCAGCGGGAACATCACTGGCGAGTCGTCGTTCTTGATCAGGATCAGATCGGCCTTCTTGCCTGGCTCCAGGCTGCCGGTCACCGAGTCAAGACCGAGCGCCTTCGCGCCGCCCCGAGTGGCCCAGTCCACCACCTGCTCGGCCCGCAGCTTGTGATGGGTCACGGTCTCGTCCCGGCCGTGCGCCTCCAGGTGCTCACGGGCACGGTCCGCGCTGAGCGTGGCCCGCATCGCGGAGAACAGGTCGGCGCTCCACCACACACTGGTGTCCATGGACAGCGAGACGCCGATGCCGTGCTCGCGCAGCTTCCAGGTGGGCGGGTAACCCTGTCCGGCGCTCTGCTCGCTCTCGGTGGACAGCGACGCATGCCCGCCGGTCGCCGCGATCCGGTGGTAGGAGTCGGCTGACAGGCTCGCCGCATGCACGTAGATGGTGGACGGGGTCATGAACCCGTGCTCGTACATCAGCCGGATTCCGTCGTCGGTGGTCACCTTCCACACGCCCGCATGGGTCGTCACCGGCACGTTCAGGTCACGGGCCACCTCGAACGCAGCCTTCTCCGGGAAATCAGGGCTGGCCGGGGGGACGTCGAAGGCCATCTGGAAGCCGAGCATGTCGTTGCCGCCGCTGAACCGCCGGGCGACGAAGTCGCGGAACTCCGGTGCCGCCGACCATTCCCATGGAGCGGCCTGGATATTTCCGTAGGCGAGCACGAACCGGCCGGGAATCTCCTGCAGAGCGTCCGCTGCGGCTTCGGCGTGGTCGATCGTATGCAGGTTGTGCGACCAGTCCACGGTGGTGGTCACGCCAGCGTCGATGGCCTCGATCGCGCTCAGCAGGTTGCCCGCATAGATGTCCTGCGGCCGGAACGACTTGCCCCACTGGAGATAGTTCCAGACGAAGTACTGAGTCAGGGTCCAGTCGGCGCCGTAGCCGCGCATCGCGGTCTGCCACATGTGCCGGTGCGTGTCGATCATGCCCGGCATGACGATGCCGCCGGCGGCGTCGATCTCGCGTGTGCCCTCGGGCACACCGAGGTTCTGGCCGATCGCGCTGATCCGGTCGCCCTCGATCAGGACATCAGCGTCATGCAGGACGTGGTGGGCATCGTCCATGGTGAGCACGGTGGCGTTGCGGAACACGACGTTACGTCCCGGTTCTGGTGCGGCTGTCATCAGCGACTCCGATCTGAGCGGGCGAGCATCAGGCATAGCGGACATGTGTCCGTATCACGGCTGCGTATGACCTGACCGGAAGCGTGGCCGGTTTGCGGTCCGCTGTCAAGACGGGCAAGAGAGGCCGGACTCCGGCTTGCGCAATCATCATAAGGTGGAGTGTCCGGCATACGGACAGGTTAGCCAGACCACGCTACAGTCAGTCACTCATGCAGTGATACCGCCACGCCTGGGAGAGACACGATGGCCCGGCCCGATACCAGCCCCGACTTCATCGAGGCGCTGGCGCGCGGCCTCGAGGTGATCCGGGCCTTCGCACCGCGCCAGCCGATCATGTCCCTGGCGGCTGTGGCCGGCGCGGCCGGGCTGGCCCGCCCGACCGCCCGCCGCATCCTGCTCACGCTGACCGAACTCGGCTATGTCCGGGCCGTCGCCGGCGGCTTCGAGCTGACCCCCAGGGTGCTTGAGCTGGGCATGTCCTATGTTCTTTCGCGCAACCTGTGGGAGATCGCGCGGCCGCACATGGAGGCCCTGGTCGCGCGGACGCACGAGTCTTCCTCCATAGCCCAGCTTGACGGCAGCGACATCGTCTACGTGGCCAGGGTGGCAGTGCCGAAGATCATCGCCCTGGCCGTGGTCATCGGGACCCGCTTCCCGGCCATGGCGACCTCGCTCGGCAAGGTGCTGCTCGCCGGACTAGCGCCCGAGGAGGTCGAGCAGGTCCTGGCAGAGCCGAGCCGGTCCGGGATCGCGGCCCGCTGGCAGCCCGATGCCGCCGAGCGCGACGCGGCGCTGCGCGAGGTGCGAGCCCGTGGCTGGTCGCTGACTGATGAGCAGCTAGCGCTGGGCATCCGCTCGGTGGCCGCGCCGCTTCGGGACGGCACCGGCCGGGTCATCGCCGCCATGAACGTGACCGTGCACGCGGCCGAGACCCCGGTCGAGGTGCTCACCGGCGACTACCTGCCGATGCTGCTCCAGACCGCTGGCGCGATCAGCGCCGACTGGGATGCCTACCATTCCGCGCCCGCCGTCAACATCGCGGCCGCGTCGCCAGCATCGTGACCGATCGCGGCTTGACAGGTAACCTGGCCAGCACCACACTGACAATTCTGCGGACGGGTGTCCGCTAAGCGGACAGAAAGACATAGCTCTGCACATGAGTCACCCAGCGACAAGCCCAGGACCACTGTCCGGCCTGCTCGTGGCAGACTTCTCCCGGGTGCTGGCCGGCCCGTACGCCACGATGCTTCTCGCCGCCCTCGGCGCGAACGTGATCAAGGTGGAAAGCCCGGCGGGCGACGACACCCGCCGGTGGGTGCCACCGGTGACGGAAGACGGCACCTCCACCTACTACCTCGCGATCAACCGCAATAAGCGCTCTGTCGCGCTCGACCTCAATGCCGAACGCGACCTGAGCGCGGCCCGCGAGCTTGCCCGGCGAGCCGACGTGCTCGTGCAGAACTTCAAGCCGGGCGGTCTGGCCAGGTTCGGCCTGGACTACGCCAGCGTGCGCGCCACCAATCCCTGCGTCATCTACGCGTCGATTAGCGGGTTCGGCTCTGGCGGCGGCAAGAACCTGCCCGGCTACGACCTGATGGTGCAAGCGATGTCTGGTCTGATGAGCCTCACCGGAGCGGCTGACGGACCGCCATTTCGCAGCGGCATCTCCGTGTTCGATGTGATCGCCGGCCTGCACACCACGATCGGCATCCTGGCCGCGCTGAATCATCGCAACACGACCGGCGAGGGCCAGCACGTCGAGGCCAGCCTGATGGCGTCGGCCCTGTCCGGCATGGTCAACCAGACCAGCGCCTATGCCGCCGCCGGCGTGGTGCCGTTCCGGATGGGCAACTCCCATCCCAGCCTCTTCCCCTATGAGCCGCTGCCCACCCGTGACGGCGACCTCATCGTGACCGCGGGAAATGACGCGCAGTTCCGCAAGGTATGTCAGGTTCTCGGCGTGCCCCAGCTGGCCGATGACCCCAGATTCGCGCACAACGAGGGCCGCACCGCCAACCGGCACGAGCTCCGGCCACTGCTGACCGAACAGTTCGCCCGCCGCACTGCGGATGAGTGGTTCGCAGAGCTGATTGCCGTCGGCGTGCCCTGCGGGCCGATCAACACGGTCGACGGCGGCGTCGAGTTCGCCCGCGAGATCGGCCTGGATCCGGTGGTCATCGCCGGGGATGGCGCCAACGGCGTGCCGACGATCAGGCACCCGCTCACGTTCTCGGTCACGCCACCGCGCTACGAACTTGCCCCGCCCGCCCTCGACGAGCATGGTGATCAGATCAGGGCCTGGCTGGCTTCGCCTGCCACCCCGAGCACCGGCGAGCAGAGGGGACAACCATGACGCGGGATGGCTCGTATCCGACCTCGATCGGCGCCTCGGATCCCGACAAGATCACCCTCCTCGGGCACGACCTCGCCGCCGACCTGATGGGCAAGGTGGGTTTCGGCGAGCTAGCTATGTGGCTGGTCACCCAGCGCCGCCCGACGCCAGGGCAGGTCCGGGTGTTCGAGGCAGTCCTCGTCGCGCTCGCCGACCACGGCTTCACTCCGACGGCGATCGCGGCCAGGCTGACCCTCCTGTCCGCGCCGGAGTCGGTGCAGGGGGCTCTGGCGGCCGGCCTGCTCGGCGGCGGCTCCCGGTTCCTCGGCGTCACCGAGGACGCGGGCCGGTTCCTGTCCGGCGTGCTCGCGGAGGCCGGCGCGGATCTTCCGTCCGACGACGCGGGCTGGGACGCGCTCGCGCTGGCAGCGGTGCAGCGGGCCTGCGACGCTGGCTCGTTCGTCCCCGGGCTCGGCCATCCGGTGCACAAGATCACCGACCCGCGCACGCCGGTTCTGATCGCCATCGCGGACGAAGAGGGGCTCCGCGGGCCGCACCTGCTGCTCTTTGAAGCGATCGGGCGGGTCCATCCCGCGGTGCTCGGCCGGACGCTGCCGCTCAACGGAGCTGGCGCCTGCGGCGCCGCCCTGGCGGATCTCGGCGTGCCGCCGGACCTGCTGCGCGGGTTCGCGCTGCTGGCCCGCACGGCCGGGCTGCTCGGCCACATCGCCGAGGAGAAACGCCGGCCGATCGGCATGGACCTGTACCTCTCGGTCGAGCACAACACTGCGTACCTGCCGCCCGAGCCGGGCTGACTCGCCCCGGTACCACGTTCAAGGGAGCCGCCATGGCACAAGTTGTCGCGGTCATCGCATCCACCCACCACCCGTTTTATTACCGGGCCAGCACCTCAGCGGGCGATGACCGCCCGCCGTTCGCCGACGAGTGGGTCACCAAGGTCGAGGCCTTCCGCGAGACCCTGACCGCGGCCAACCCAGATGTCCTTGTCATGGTCGGCAGCGACCACTTCCATCAGCTGTGGCTGGACAACATGCCGCAGTTCCTGATCGGCAAGGCGCCGTTCTATGACGCGAACTACTACAACGAGGAACGCGAGTTCGGCCTGCCGCGCATGCTCCTGAAAGGCCAGGAGGACCTGTCGGCGTACCTGCTGCGCGAGGGCATGGACGCGGGTTTCGACCTGGCATTCAGCAACGAGCTGCGGGTCGACCACTCGATCACCTGTCCGCTGATCACCCTGCGGCCGCAGGCGGACCTGCCGATCGTGCCGGTCTACACGAACATCTTCGCGCCACCACTGCCGCAGCCCAAGCGCTTCGTGCAGCTCGGCAAGACGATCAGGCAGCTCGTCGAGTCCTGGCCGAGCGACGCACGCGTAGCCATCATCGGTACCGGCCACCTGTCGCTGGAGCTTGGCGGCCCGCGGCAGTTCGGCCCGCACGGCCCTGACCCCGAGTTCGACCGCAAGGCAGTCGGGTGGATCGCCTCCGGCGACCTGGAGTCGGCGCTGGCGGAGGTCAGCCTGGACAGCCTGTGGCTGCCCGGCAACGCGACCCACGGCTTCATGGACTTCATGCTGATGATGGGCGTGGCCGGGGAGAACGCGAAGGCTGACTACACCGACTCACTGGACCTGTTCCACACCATGGAGGCCTACTTCACCTGGTACCCGAAGGGGGCGGCGTGAGCAAGTACCTGCTGAACAAGTTCCTCTACTCGATCGACCGGGATCCTGAGCTGGTCGAGCGCTACCGCGAGGACCCGGCCGGCACGACCAGGTGGTGGGAGGCGGAGCGGGCCAATGTGATCTTGAACCTGCCAGCGTCCGAGCGCAGCACCTGGCTGCAGTTCACCGAAGTCGAACGCGAGGCGCTCGCCGCGCAGGACTACGTCACGCTGTTCGAACTGGGGGCACATCCTTTCCTGACGCTCACCCTGTTCATCGCGCTGTTCGAGCGGGACCACGACGAGCCGCTTGCGTTCCAGCGCGATTTCGCCACGAAGCTGAGCCACTGGAACCTGCCCTACCCCGACATCTCCACCTGATCTGGGTAGGGCAGGAGCTGATCGCCGCGGCCGATCGCTACTGTGCTCGACGGGTCGAAGAAGTGCAGGTTCCCCGTGTCGACCCCGAGCTCGATCTGCTGGCCGGGCCGCGCCAGGCTGCGTGCGGCGACGCGCGCCGTCCATTGCGACTTCCCGCCAGACAGCGCGATCGCCGAGTCGTCGCCCTCGTCGGATGTCACTGGCTCAGGCTCAAATGCTGGACCAGCGGCGCGTCGATGGTGAAGATGACGTGGATCTCACTGCCCAGTGCCTCGGTGACATCGACCCGCGCGGGCATCCGGGGCCAGTCCCGCTCGGCTAGCGCGGCATCCTCGAAGTCAGACGGCCGGACGCCAAGGATCAGCTCACGGCCGATGTACTGCTCCAGGGCGGGCCTGGCAGCGCACAATGCCGGCGGGATCGGCAGGCGATGCCCGGCGAACACGACCGCGAGCCCGTCGTCGCGTACCAGCCTGGCGGTAGCGAGGTTCATGGCGGGGGAACCCATGAGCCCGGCGACGAATAGGTTCGCAGGTGCCTCGAACAACCGCTGCGGGTGATCTACCTGCTGCAGCCTGCCATCGCGCATCACGCAGACGCGCAGCGCCACGGCAACCCCCATCCGTCCCGACCCGGCCAGGACGCAGCACAGCGCCGGCGCCGATCATGGGGAAAGCAGCAGCACCGCGGCCATGCCGACCAGCCACCAGACCTGGGCCGCTCGCGACCGGGGCCCGATGCCTTACTCCGACGCGGGAGTCGGTGCCGGTGCGGTGTTCACGGCAGTGATCAAGCTCCTGGCGGGCAGCGAGGCAGCCGAGAACGGGCGTGACCCGAATGCTGCCCAGCCGGCCAGGCAGGCGCCGACCGCGACCCCCGTGGCTAGCAGCCCGAAGGTCAGCCGGATCGGCAGGAACTCAGCGAGCAGGCCGCCGATGATTGAGCCCACCGGCTGGCCTCCGTAGGCGATGAGCCGGCCGGCGGTGTTGACCCTCGCCTGCAGGTTGTCAGGGGTCAGCAGCTGCCTGACCGTGATCCCGGTCGAGGTCACCATGACGTAGACAAGTTCGTAGCAGCAGAAGATCAGGACAGCCCAGCCGTAGGAGGGTGCGACTGCCAGCAGCGCGATCCCGGCCACGTTAGCGGCCAGGAAGACTGCTTGCAGGCAGCCAACCGGCAAGTGCCTGATCAGCTTCGGGATCGCAGCAACGGAGATGAGCCCGCCGAACTCACCCACGGTGTAAAGAAGCCCGAGCCGCGCGTCCACCCGAGTCATGTGCAGTGCTCGGCTCGCGTAGACCACAAGCAGCGAGAAGGTACCGCCCCAGCTCAGGCAGGCAAAGAACACCGAGAGCGTCATGGTCCTGATCACCGGCTGGTGCCACAGGAAGCGCAGGCCCTCACTGACATCGGCGCGGATGCGGCGATGCGGACGCTGCTCTTGTCCCGGTGCTGAAAACGCCCGCCGGATCGAGGCGATCAGCACCGCGGAGACCAGGTAACTGGCTGCGTCCAGGCCCAGTGCGTAGGGCGGTGACATGACCGTCAGCAGAACGGCCCCGATCGTCGGCCCGATCAGCACCGCGACCGTGCCGGACGAGGAGATGAAACTAGACGCGGTCGGCAATTGGTCGCGGGTGACCAGGACCGGCAACGTGCCGAAGTTAGCAGCGTCGAACCAGACGAAGGCGATGCCGATGCCGAGCGCGGTGAGGAACACCTGAGCTGGCGCTAGCAGGTGTAACGCGTCCGCTACCGGGGCCGCAGCCAGTACGAGGGCGGCCGCAAGATCACACGTCACCATCATCTTCTTGCGGTTCAGCCGGTCGGCCATTGCGCCAGCCAGCAGCCCGAAGGCGATATAGGGAAGAACCTCAAGGGCGTTCAGCGAGGCAACGGCAGCGGGGGAGTTGGTGAGCCGGTAAGCAAGGACCGGCAGGACGACCACCGTGACCCCGGTACCAGCAAATGAGATGGTGCGGGCCAGCCAGAACACGACAAACGCCCGGTTTCTCAGCAGCTCCACAAGCGACCTCCAGTCCCGCCGGGGAACGCGCTCCCATTACGGCAGCAGCCCTTATGTCACGTCGATGAGTGCCGTTGGGGCCAGCTCGTCCGCTTTATACCGTATTAATTCTACTTGACAATTTAAGCAGCGGCAACTTTACTTTTATTTACCTCAATATCAACCCTTCTTACCCTGGAGACGCCATGAGTGAGTTAGGACACCGCCAGCCACAGAGCGCCATGATGGCGGGCCCCGACGGCGTGGTCTATATCGTCACAAGTGCGGGCGCGGTGCCGTCTGCGCACGCGACGGCTCCGGCCAGGCCTGAGGCCACACGAGGCCACGAGGCGCTGCGCGGCCAGCAGCGAGCATCCAGCGTGGTCACCTGGTGCTTCAGCTACGACGCCAGCGAGGCCACACGAGGCCACGAGGCGCTGCGCGGCCAGCAGCGAGCATCCAGCGTGGTCACCTGGTGCTTCAGCTACGACGCCAGCGAGGCCACGGGCAGCCTGCCCGCTATGCCCGTCTCGCCGTGCTTCAGCTATTCGGCTGACGGCTCGTCCGCCCAGATTGGGACCGGCGTGGTCGGCCCCTGCTTCAGCTACTCCGCTGACTCGCCGCCCGCCAGCACAGGCCACCCAGCGTCCAAGCTGTGCTTCAGCTTCGACGCTGACTTGCCGCCCGGGTATCGGCAACCGCAGGGCGACCCGGCGCGGGATGCCATGGATGCGCCAGGTGCCGGTAAATCTCTGCTTCAGCTACACCGCTGACCTGCCGCCAAGCCGGTCGGCGGTGCCTGGGGAAGTTACTCCCTGATTCAGTTACTGACGATGCGCCAAGGACGTGATGACGCACAACACTTCTCCTGACGCGGCGGCCGCCCTGCCAGACGGGGCGGCCGCTAAGAAGGAATACCGCTCGGGGACGCACCGGCTGATCTCGCCTGAGGAAACGCTCGCATCAGTGCGGCGGTTTTTCCCCGTGCTCGGGATCACCCGGGTCGCGGACATTTCGGGACTGGACTTTGCCGGCCTCCCCGTCGTCTCAGTGTGCCGCCCGAACTCCAGGTCGGTCGTGGTGTCGTTGGGCAAAGGGCGCGACCTGGCTGCGGCTAGGGCATCCGGTGTCATGGAGAGCATCGAAGCGTTCATGGCCGAGCGGATTACCCGGCCGCTGCTCCTGGGCAGTGTCAATGACCTGCGATTCAGCCACCGCCTGATCGACGTGGATGCTCTGCCCAGGACAACCAGCTCGCTGTACCACCCCGATGCCCCGATCTTGTGGATCGAAGGCCAGGAACTCATCACCGGCACGCCGACCTGGGTTCCCTACGAGATGGTGCACACCGCCTACACCCTGCCGACTCCGACAGGCACTGGATGCTTCCTTGCGACCTCGAACGGGCTGGCTTCCGGCAACCATCCCCTTGAAGCCATCAGTCACGGAATCTGCGAGACGGTCGAGCGTGACGCCGCCACCCTGCACAGCCTGCTGACGCCAGGCGCGGCGGCGCGGCGGCGCATCGACCCGGCGACGATCGGCGACACCGACTGCCGGCATGTGCTTGACCGGCTCGACCGAGCCGGATTGCAGGCCTCGATCTGGAATATCACCTCCGATATCGGCATCCCGGCCTTCCGCTGCATGATTGCCGAGACCCCGGGCCAGCTTCCGGTCCGGACGGCACACGGCTTCGAGGGCATGGGATGCCACCCGAACCGGGGCATCGCCCTGCTACGTGCGCTGACTGAGGCGGTCCAGTCTCGTGTGGCGACCCTCGCTGGGGTCCGCGACGAGCCGCCGCCATGGGATGACACTCCGGCGGCGCACATGCGGGCCGACCTGCAGGCCGCGCCCGCATCGGGCAATACCGACGCGCAGGACACCGACGCGGCCGGGCTCGACGGCGAGGCGGCTGGCGACTTCAGCGCCGTCTCGCAATTCGAGAGCGATGACCTCGGCGCGGATGTGGCCTGGGAACTCAGCGCGCTGCGCGCGGCGGGCGTGACCGAGGTGGTCGCCGTCGACCTGACCCGTGAGGAGTTCGGCATCCCCGTGGTTCGTGTCATCACGGCGGGACTGGAGGGACCTGCGTACCTGGCTGCGTCGTATCGGCCGGGCCAACGGGCCATGGACCTGATCGGGAGCCGATGAACGGCGCATACGTGTTTATCGGCCCCACACTGAGCTTGGCCAGCGCGCGAGCTGAACTCGACGCCTGCTACCTCCCGCCGGTGGCCGCCGGGGACGTGTACCGACTGTGGCGCCTGCGGCCGCAGGTTATCGGCATCATCGACGGGTACGCCGAGTACGTGCCCGCGGTGTGGCACAAGGAGATTCTCTGGATCATGGAGCAAGGTGTCCACGTGTTCGGCAGCGCCGGGCTTGGCGCGCTCCGCGCCGCGGAACTCGCTGCCTTCGGCATGCGGGGCGTCGGCACTGTTTACCAGGCCGTCACCGATGGCACGCTGGACAGAGACGACGAGGTCGCCGTCGCACATCACGGCAGTGACGGAGACTACCGCCCGCTGTCCGAGGCGATGGTGAACATCCGCGCGACGCTCGCGGCCGCTGAGCGCGAGCAGGTGATCTACGCTGCCACCCGCGACCTGCTCGCGGCGGCCGCCACGGCGCTGTTCTACCGCGACCGGACCTGGCCGGCCCTGCTCGACGCGGGCAAGGCCAGCGATGTCGATCCCGCGCAACTCGCTGCCCTGGCGCAGTGGCTGCCGGCCGGGCAAGTCGCCCAGCAGGCCGCCGACGCATGCGCGATGCTCAGGCAGATGCGCGAGTTCATGGCCACCGCACCTGAGCCGATGCGGGTGGCCTGGACCACTGCCCCGACAACGCGGTGGGAGGCCGCGCGCCGCTATGCGGCCGGTGTTGAGTCATGACGCGCGAGGAGCCGACAGCCTCCAGCGCGGCGCGGTCCATCAGCGAGCTCGGCGCGGACCTAGTCGACGTGCTGCTGGCCCACGACCCGTTCGCCGCATCGTTTATGTCGATCAGCGGCTACGAAGATGCCGTGCCCGACCTGTCCGCCGACGGGATCGGGGCATGGCGGAGCCGGCTCGTCGACATCATCGTCCGCTGCGGCCACTGCCAGCCGGATCCCGCGGACACAGACAGCCGGGTTCTGCTCGAGGTCGTCCGCGACAAGGCGGCCCGTGCGCTCGGCATGGCGGACTCGCGGGTCGAGGAGCACAGCGTCACGACCTTCCCGCTGAGCGGACCTTCGCTGATGCTGCTGATCGCGGCGCGCACCGGGCTGCCTGACGCCGCAGCCGCAGCCGATTACCTGACCCGGTGTACCCGGCTGGCTGGCTACCTCGACCAGGTCACTGCGATGCTGCGGGACGCTGCCCGCGACGGCCTGCTGCCCGTTGCACCGCTGGTCAGCGACGTCATCAGGCAGTTGAGCGGTTACCTGGTGCGCCCCGAGCAAGACCCGCTGCTGACCCGCCAGCCGCCGGAGCGCTGGGCCGGGGCCGCGGCGTGGCGCGCGCAGGTGGAGCGAGTCGTCCGCGACAGCGTCCACCCGGCCGTCGGCCGCTACGCCGACCTGCTCGCCCGGCTGCTGCCCCAGTCGCGACCACCTGAGCGGGCAGGTTTGCTGCATCTGCCTGGCGGCGTCGCCGCATATGCCTGCTGGGTGCGGGAAGGAACGACGCTCCCGCTTGACCCCGACGAACTGCACCGCATCGGCCTGGCCGCGGTCGCTGAGATCGAGGACCGCATCGCCGATCTGGGTGGCCGCGTGCTCGGCAGCCGCAACGCCGGCGAGGCGATGGCCCTGCTGCGCGCTGACGTTGCGGCCGCCGAGGACGGTGACCTGGATCCGATGGACAGGGCTGGTGCGGCCATCGCCAGGGCGCATGAGCGGCTGGGGGAGATACTCCGCGCACCGCTGCCCCCATGCGCGGTCGAGCCGATGCCGGCGCACATGGCCGAGTTCGGAGCGCCGCCTTACTACTCACCTCCCGCGCGAGATGGCTCGCGGCCGGGCGCGTACCTGTTCAACACCATCCATCCCGGCGCGGCGGGAAGCTGGGCGGCCGATGCCACCGCGTTCCACGAGGGGGTGCCCGGCCACCATGTCCAGTTCGCCCGGCTGCAGGCGATGCCCGAATTGCCGCAGCTGCTGACCACGTTCTACGTGGTGCCGCACGGCGAGGGCTGGGGTCTGTATGCCGAGCAGCTAGCCGACGAGCTTGGCCTGTACTCCGACGACTTCCAGCGGCTCGGCATGCTGGCCTGCGCGATCTGGCGGGCTGTCCGGCTGGTTACCGACACCGGCCTGCACGCGCGCGGCTGGAGCGTGGAGCGGGCCCGCCAGTACGCCCTGGCGCACTCCCCCATGCCAGCGGACTTTGTCAGCGCCGAGATCGACCGCTACGTCGCGGTTCCCGGCCAGGCGCTGGGCTACCTTGTGGGGCAGCGCGAGATCCTCAGGCTCCGCGCCACCGCGCGGGCTCGGCTCGGGGCCGCCTTCGACATCCGCGACTTCCACGCCGCGATCCTCGACCACGGCACCTTGCCGCTGCCCGTGCTTGGCGAGGTGGTTAGCGCATGGCTTGACAAGGCATCTCGATCGCCGGCTTGCGGCTAAGCTGCCGACCAGCTGGCCCCGTTCCAGCGCAGTAGCTGGCTGCGGTCGGACTCGCCCAGCGGCGCATTGTCGGTGGCCTGTCCGGACTGGCCGGCTCGATCAAGGGCTGAGGACGCCCGGGCTCGGTCCGCTAGGAGTTCCCGCGCGGCGGATGCGGGATCCAGCGGGAAACTGCGCACAGGTAGGCCTCGTACGGGCCGCCGAAGCGGGCGCGCAGCCTCGGCTCCTCATATCTGATGACGAGGAGGTGGAACGCGACCGCGAGCCCCCCGGCATACAGCAGGACACCCGGCGAGAAGAACAGCCACGCCTCGCCGGAGACGATCAGCAGGGCGGCGATGTAAATCGGATTCCGGACCCAGCGGTAGGGCCCAGCCGCGACGACTTGCCGCGGCGCGTCCCACAATCCCGGTGTCCCCCGGCCAACGGCCGCGAAGACCCACACGCAGGACAGGTACATGGCGATGCCGATGACGATGACAGGACCGGCGTACCAGGCGACCGGTGCCGGGGAAGCACCGTGGCGCGTGAGGATCAGCCAGGGAACGTAGACGCCTCCCGCGCCCGGTACGACGATGGTGAACAGGAGATTGCGGACGATGAGGCTCAGCGTGCGAACCGTCCGACTTGCCGATGCATCGAATGTCATGGAGCGCTGAAGCGGCGGGTGCGGCGACTGTCCGGCCGAAGTGCCCAGGACACTGCTGTCAGGACGGCCAGGACGGCCAGGATCCCCAGCTCGCCGAGGGCATAACCCGTGGTCAGGTGGGAGGCGATAGCTCCGGTGTAGACGAAGAAAGCACCCGCATAGGCCCATTCCTTGAGCAGCGCACGACGCGGCACGAGCAGGGCGATCGCGCCCAGTACCTTCCAGCAACCCAGCAGCACCAGGAAATAGGTGGGGTAGCCCAGGTGCGTCACGAGGTCGCGGACGAACGGAAGGCGCGCGATGTCCCAGACGCCGCCGAGTCCCATTTCGGCCACCACCAGCCCGGTGGCCAGCCAGTAGACAGCTGACCGCAAGCGCACAGATCCATGGCGGCTTGCGATGGCCGGCGGTTCGGTCAAGGTGTCCATGCCGGTGTCCTCTTCTCCAAGCGTGCTGGCGTCCGGGCTCCTTTTGTCGCATCCGGGCGGCTGATTGACGGTTCCATAGCTTTGACCCGCCGGGACAGGAGAATGTGACCGCGGCTTCGGCCACGACGCTCGGTATCGTGTTCAGATCGGTCTCTCCGGGTGCTGTGGCGGCGCGTGGCGGGACGAATCCGAGGGAGGCTGCGGTGGACAGGGCTGCGGAGCCTGGAGATGGCAGCGAGCGCGGACTCCTGCTGGGATGGCTGGCGTTTCACCGCGATGCGCTTGCCGTCAAATGCGCTGGCCTGGCGGCGGAGCAACTGGTGTCGGCCTCGGCTGCGCCGTCGGACCTGTCACTGCTCGGCCTGGTCCGCCACATGACAGAGATGGAGCGGGTGTATCTGGTGTACGCCCTGGCGGGCGGTGAGTTCAGCTTCGTGTACTGCACGGATGCCGCACCCGATGCTGACATTGTCGGGCTGCACCCGGCGATGTGCGCTGCGTCGATGGAGTCTTGGCAACGGGAGCGCGCGCACGCTGATCGGCTGCTGGCGGCCGCCTGGACGCTGGACGCGGTGTCGGCAGGCAACGGCCGCACGGTCCGCTGGAATCTGATCAAGGTGATTCAGGAGTATGCGCGTCACAACGGCCATGCAGATCTCATCAGGCAGCGCATTGACGGCGCTACCGGCGAGTGATCGCCACCGCGCTGCAGTGGGCCAGTCCTCTTTCCGGCAGCAGTAACAGGCAGCCGGTAACTTCGTCGGCCCGGAGCAGCGAACCGCTCGCGCGGCCTAGTGCGGTCGGCTAGGTTGCCGGCTATGGGACTCTTTGACAGGCATAGCGCCCAGGGCGCCTACGACCAGGTCTACGGCGGCGGGACGCCGCATCACGACGTCACGCACGAGCTGCTAGCGGGCGCGGCCGGCTTCGAGGCGATGCGCATGTATGAGCACCACCGCGAGCGGGAGGGCATCGTCGAGCATCACTCGCTCGGCAAGGAGTTGCTGGCGGGCTTCGCCGTCGCGGAGGTCGAGAAGCACTTCGACAGCGGCCGCTTCGGCCACCTGGACCGCGGCCAGGCCCTGCAGCAGGCCCAGCAACAGGCGCACCACCTGTGGGACCAGCAGTACGGCCGTTACTGAGCCCGCAGCGTCCGGCATATAACGCGGCGGGGGGGTGACCCTGCCGGGACGGTCAGGTGCGGGTCTTGCCCGCCCGGATCATCTCAAGCGCCTGCTGCACGCGCCGCTGCCGGGTCTGGTCTTGCTTGGCCTCAGCGACCCAGCGGGCGTATTCCTTGCGGTGGGAGACGGCCATTCGCTCGAAGGATTCACTAACCTGCGGGTCGGCCGCCAGGGCCGCCGCCAGTTCATCGGGTACCTCGACCGCGCGGGGGGCCACATCTAGCTCGATGGTCACCGCGACCTCGTCGCCGGCCTGGACGCCCGCACCCTGTCGTACCTCCCGGTTCAGGCCGAGCAGGAATTCGCCGCCCATCCGGGTCACGCTCGTTCGCCACACATAGCCATTTACAGTCGCCACTACCGGGAATCGCCTGGCGCCTTCGCCCACGGCCGCAACTTGGGCATCATCGAGCACGATGGCGGCGGCCGGGCCACGAGGCTGCAGTTGCGCCCTGAGCTGGATCACTCCCATGCCCCCATTATCGCGCACAGCCGCCGAGCGGTGCCTCAAACCATCGGGCACGCGCAGATGTCACCAAATGCATCCAAAAGCTTGACTCTCCACCGAATCCGTCGATGATTCAACGTATGGAGAACAATCCTATTTTTGGCCGCAAGACTCCGAGCCGCCGAGCGTTCCTATCCGCCTCGGCCGTGACCGCGGTCGCGGCGCCACTCGTCACGCTTACCGCACCTGCTGGCACCGCACTGGCTGGCACCACGCTGGCCAGCAGCTCTGCCATCCCTAGACATGAACCCTCCGACGACGTGCGGGCCATGCTGCGTGAGGTGGACCCTGACCGGATCCAGGCCACTGTGCTGCGGCTGACTCAGTTCGGCACCAGGCACACAGCGTCCAGCCAGACCGACCCGGTGCGCGGCATCGGTGCCGCCACCGCCTGGGTGTTCGCGCAGATGCAGGCCATCGCGGCCACCTCATCGGGCCGGATGACCGTGCAGCAGCAGACCTTCGTGCAGCCCGTCTCAAGCCGGATCCCGGTACCGACAACGATCACCAACGTCATCGCGACGCTGCAGGGGACCGCGTCCCCCGAGCGGTTCTACGTCGTGACCGGGCACCTGGACTCCCGTGTGACCGACGTGCTTGACTTCACCAGCGACGCCCCTGGTGCCGATGACGACGCGTCCGGCGTCGCGGTCGTACTCGAGCTCGCCCGGCTGTTCGCCACCCGCCAGTTCGGCGGCACCATCGTGTTCGCCGCCGTCTCCGGGGAAGAGGAAGGGCTGTACGGCTCGACCTTCATGGCGGCGCAGATGGCCGCGGCCGGCAACGATGTGCAGGCAATGTTCAGCAACGACATCGTGGGAGCGAGCCAGGCCTGGGATGGCACCCGGCCCGACCCGCACACCCTGCGGCTGTTCGTGGAGGGCATCCCGACCGCCGCGACTTCGAACGACATCGCGATCATGCAGACGGTCGGTGGCGAGAATGACGGGGCATCGCGCCAGATCGGCAGGTTCGTCCAGGAAGTGGCACCCCGCGAGCTGACCGACATGAACGTCCGGGTGATCTGGCGGCGCGACCGTTACCTGCGTGCCAGCGACCAAGTCTCCTTCCAGGGCCAGGGCTACCCGGCGGCCAGGTTCACCGAGCCGAGGGAGAACTTCAACCACGAGCACCAGAACACGCAGGTGGTCAACGGCGTGCAGCTCGGTGACCTGATCCAGTTCGTGGACTTCGACTACATCGCACGGGTCGCCAAGGTGAACGGGGCGACACTGTGGGCTCTGGCCACCGCGCCAGGCACGCCCAAGAACATGGAGATCCACGCGACGGCGCCCGTCAACTTCTCCGGCACCAACTTCACCACGCTCACGTGGAATGCCAACCCGGAATCCAACCTGGCCGGGTACGAGGTGGTGATGCGGGAGACCACGTCGCCGGACTGGACCGATGCGATCGACGTCGGCAATGTCACCACGGTCACGCTCGACATATCCAAGGACAACGTGCAATTCGGCCTGCGCGCCGTGGACCGGGCAGGCCATCGCAGTCCGGTCGCCTTCCCGCAGGTGGTGAGCACCTAGCCCGCTGCTGCTGGTTGGCTGGTGCCGACGCCCGTCCGGCGGCTTGTGCGCCGGACGGGGGCGGGCGGACGCTCACTGTCTAGCCATGAGCCGACGTCATCTGCCTTGTCCGCACGGCTATCTGGCGCCCAAGCTGCCGCGCCTGCCTCCTGCGGATGTGCGTGGATGAGGCTGCGCGGGCAGAGCAGCAGATAGCTGGGCTGAACCGGAAGGAGGCCAGGGCATTCAGCGATTTCCTGGACCACCTCGCAGCCGGCGGATGCAATGCTCGGCAACGAGGGCCGCGCCGATCATGACCAGGCCCGGCGTTAGGCTTTCGGCCATGGCCGGTGACCCGAGCGAGATCGTACAGGCTGGTTACGACCGGGCCGCGGCCCGGTATCGCGCACTGGAGCACGACAGCGCCCGCTGGCCGCGCGCTGAGTGGATCGGAGAGCTGACCAAGGGGCTGCGGCCCGGCGCGGCCGTTCTCGACCTGGGCTGCGCGGCCGGTGTTCCCGTGGCCGCGGAACTTGCGAGGCGGTACCGCGTGACCGGGGTCGACATTTCCCCGGAACATATCCAGCAGGCGACCCGGAATGTCCCGGACGCTGAGTTCGTCTGCTCGAATGCGCTTACGGTCACCTTCCCGGCCGGGCACTTCGACGCGATCATTTCCCTGTACACCTTCGACCATATTCCCCGAGACGAGCACCGGGGTCTCCTGGAACGCCTTCGCACCTGGCTCCGGCCTGACGGCCTGCTCCTGCTGAGCATCGAAGACCTCGACGAGCCTGGCACCGTGGCGGAATGGCTGGGGGTTGACATGTATTTCAGCATGTTCGGTGCCGACGCAACTCGTCAGCTCGTCCGCGAAGCCGGGTTTGACATTGAGAAGACCGCCATGGGAACGCAGAAAGAGGGCGAAACGGACATCTCCTACACCTGGATCCTGGCCCGGAAGGCATCCTCGCGTCCGCAGCCTTTGAGTGCAGGCCCGGCCTCAGAGAACCTCCTCTGACCTGGGCATGTCCCGTGGAGCGAGTGACGGGCTTGCCAGGTCGCGCCAGGAAACAAACCCGACCCTGCGCATCTGGGTGAGCGCCCCGACCGCGAACGCCCTAAGGCGAATACAGGGTCAGCCTAGGGCCACAACTCGCCGGTCTGGGCGGCCTCGGTGCAGTCGAATACCTCGGTGACGATCGTCATGTCACCGTCAGGCTGCCCGAGCCGTCAAGCGCCGGATGGTTCGCAGGGGCTGCCAGCCCCGGAAGATCTCCGTGACGGGCGCAGCAATCTGCAGGG
>OCZU010000168.1_pt1 | contig 47205 bp, 42 predicted proteins | sample 1539001 | NCBI WGS metagenome assembly OCZU01 (sample SAMEA3539306, study PRJEB22396) | soil metagenome | biome: tundra; feature: field; material: soil | place: USA | collected 2010-05 | depth 0.15 m | reverse complement strand
GGGCGGGGCCAGCCGACCACGCGGGGCTGGGGCTTTGCGGGGCCAGCCGGCCGCGCGGAGCTTGGGGGCCACGCGGGGCTCGGGGACCCCGCGTGGCTTGGGGGCTGGCCGCCGGGGGATGCGGCCAACCGCGAGCACCTAGCCAGCGAGCCGGCTGGCCATCCAGTCGGCGCTGTAGTGCCGGTGCTGGTAGGGGACGTTGGCGCAGCCGTGGTTGCCATCCTCAAGCAGGAGCAGTTCTGCCTCGCCGCCTGCTTCCGACTGCAGCCGCTGAGCGTCCTGCCAGGGGAAGATCCGGTCTCGCTTGCCCGCCACAATCAGCAGGGGGGCCGTGATCAGCCCGGCCCGTCCGGCCATCGTCAGCTCGCTGGCCCGCAGCCGGGCCTCGGCGTCCGATCCTGACCCCGACCTGACCGTGAACGCTGCCTGCGTCAGCTCAGGCAGCTGATCCCAGATGTCGCCGAGACAGTACGGACCGCAGAGCGCGACGGCGGCGCGGACCCGCTCGTCACCGCTGGCGACCCGCGCGGCGTAGTAGCCGCCCAGGCTGACCCCCCAGATCCCGATCCTGACCGGGTCGATGCCGGGCAGGGCCGCCACCGCGTCAAGGATCGCGCTGCCGGGAACCTCCCAGTCGCCCCGGATCGCCAGGTCATACTCGGCCTCGCCCTGCCCTGGCCCGTCGACCGACAAGGTCGCGAGACCGCGGCTCAGGAAGAGGTCCTCGGTGGCGCGGAACTCCTCCTTGGCCGAGTCGAGGCCAGGGATCATGACCACGATCGGGTGCGGTGCCGGCCCGTCAGGGCGACGGAGTATTCCGGCGAGCACCGTGCCGTCGAACGGAATCTCCAGGCGCTCGCCTGGCGGGTCCAGGTGCGGCATGGCGCTGATCAGACAGCGGACGGCCGCCTGGTGCGCCACGCGCATCTGGCCGATGTCCTGCACGAACATGAACTTGGCGAAGTGGTAGTAGACGGCCGCCTGGGCCAGATGAGCGCCCGCCGACCGGCCGTGCCCGGCGGCCAGCGCCGCCGTGCCGAGGTCTTCGTGCTCGGCGGCCGCTCTGCACCACTGCTCGCACCAGGAGTCCCAGCGATCGATCCGAGCGGTAACTCGCACAAAATCATTGTAATCTACGCCATTAGCGATAAATCGAGGCGCCCAGTGACTGACTGCGGAGGTGACCCGGCTATCTGGCATGGCACAAGCATTGCACACGTTTGCATGCCAGCCACGCGGGTGAGAGTGCATCATTGACAAGAGCCAGCGCGGTACGTGAGGATCAGTCCGCAAACGATTGCGATCGGTGTGCTGCCGACTGTGGCGTAGTCACCGAGCGGCGCCAGAGCACAGACATCTGGCGCGGCACCAAGGATCTGAGGTGGCGTGATGTCGGATCATGGCAGCGAGCACCGGCTTGGCTGGCTGGGAACAGGGCGGATGGGCATGGCGCTCATCCACCGGCTGCTGGCGGCGCACTGCGACGTGACGGTCTACAACCGGACCAGGGCCAAGGCCGAGCCGCTCGCAGCGGCAGGCGCCACGGTCGTGGACTCCGCCGCTGAGCTGGGCGCCGCGGACATCGTCTTTGTTACCGTCGGCACCTCCGATGATCTGATCGACGCGCTGCTCGGTCCCGCTGGCCTTATTTCCGGCGGGCAGCTGCCCTCGGTCGTCGTGGACTGCTCCACCGTCTCTAGCGAGGCGTCGGAGCAGGTCCGGCGGGAGCTGGCAGCACGCGGCAGCGTTCTGCTCGCCGCGCCGGTGATGGGCAACCCGAAGGTGGCCAGGGTCGGCCGGCTGACCTTCGCCGTGTCGGGCTCTCGGCCCGCGTTCGACGAGGTGCGGCCGTACCTGGACCTGCTCGGCGCGGGTGCGACCTACGTGGGCGAGGGCGACCTCGCCAGGACGGTGAAGCTGTGCCATAACCTCTTCCTTGGCGTGGTCACCCAGTCGCTGGCCGAGGTGACCGTCCTGGCCGAGAAGAGCGGCGTGAGCAGGCAGGCCCTGCTCGCGTGCCTCAATGCCAGCGTCATGGGGTCGACCTTCACCAGGTACAAGTCGCCTGCCTTCGTGAACCTGGATTTTCACCCGACCTTTACCGCCTCGCTGCTGCGCAAGGACTTCGACCTCGGACTGGCCGCCGCGCGGCAGCATGAGGTCCCGCTCCCGGTCGCATCGACGGTGCACCAGCTCGTGCAGAGCCTGGTCGGCCACGGGTTCGGCGAGGAAGACTTCGCTGCGCTGCTCGTGCTCCAGGCCAGCTCCGCTGGCCTGGACCTGGTCAGCGAAAACGCGGAAGTATCTGACGGGCTCGAGCCCGCCAGCGATTGATCGCCAGATCCATCAACTCGGAAGGGAGGACCGGGGATGACAACTCACCGCGCCCGGTTCTTGTCTGTTGGTATTACCTGCGCCACCGCGACGGCCATGCTCGCCGCCTGCTCAAGCGGAGGCTCAGGCGGCGCATCAGCCACCCCGTCTGCGGGCACGAAGGCGCCCATCTTGATCGGCGCGTCACTCTCGCTGACCGGCGACTTCTCGACCGACGGCATCGCGTTCCAGAGAGGCTACGAGCTGTGGGTGCACGACGTGAACGCCGCTGGCGGCATCGGTGGCCGGCCGGTCAAGCTGATCATCCTGAATGACGCGAGCAGCCAGACCCAGGTCGACACGAACTACACCAAGCTGATCTCCGTCAACCATGTAAACCTCACCTTCGGGCCCTTCTCCTCGCTGCTCACCACCCCCGCATCCGCGGTGGCCGCGCGCAACGGCTTCGCGTTCATCGAGGGCGCCGGCGGCGCGCCCAGCGTCTTTACCGCGCCAGCCAACGAGTCGGCGCACAACGTCTTCGACGTGAGCCTGCCGATCCAGGACGAGATGGTGCCGTTCGCCAACTGGCTGAAGTCGCTGCCAGCCAGCCAGCGGCCGAAGACCGCGGCATACCCGATGGCCGACGACCCGTTCGCCACCCCGCCGGTCCAGCTGACCCAGACCATGCTGCAGGCCGCCGGAATCAAGACGGTGTACTCCAAGATCTTCCCGGAGGAGACCGTCGACTACACTCCGGCCGCCGACAACGTGGCCGCGAGCAAGGCCCAGGTCGTGGTGCTCGGCTCGACCGATGTGCCGACGGTGTCGGCGTTCATGAAGGCATTCGAGCAGCAGCACTACACGCCGAAGATCTTCATCTGCGCCGCGGGCCCGGACCAGGGCTCCGCGTTCACCAGCGTGGTCGGCACCGGCAACGCCAACGGCATGATGGTGCCGAACGCCTGGTACGGCGGCTCACCCAACCCCCAGAGCCAGAAGATGGTCGCTGAGTACGTCGCCAAGTACGGCGGCACACCCTCCGACGTCAACGCGGACGTAGCCGAGGCCTACTCGGTCGGGCAGGTCGCCGAGCAGGCGATCATCGCGACCGGCGGCACCGACAACAGCAAGATCATCGCCTACCTGCACAGCGGTGTCACGCTCAACAGCGTGCAGGGACCGGTGAAGTTCGACACCCTCGGCCGCAACGGCGCAGCGACCACGTTCATCTTCCAGTGGCAGAAGGGCAAGTTCGTCCCGATCCTGCCCGTCGGCACGGCCGGATCATCGGCGGTGCTGACCCCCAAGCCGGCCTGGACCGGCTGACCGCGGCGTGCACGGAGCAGCGCTCTAGCGGAGGCTGATGGTGGCAACCAACCTGATCCACGCCGTGGTCAACGGCATTCTCGGCGGCGGCGTGTACGCGCTGATGGCCGTCGGGCTGACCCTGATCTTCGGCGTGCTCGACATCATCAACATTGCCCAGGGCGTGATGGTCGTCCTGGGTGCCTATCTCAGCTACGCGCTCTCCGTGCACCTGCATCTGGATCTGTTCGTCGGCCTGCTGGTCACGGTCCCCGCGATGTTCGTGATCGGCGTGGCCGTGCAGTGGGCGTTCATCAGGCCGCTGCGCGGCCGCGAGCGCACGTCGATGTCGCTGCTGGCGAGTTACGCGGTGGCGATCATCATCGAGGGCGTGCTCTACCTGGTGTTCGGGCCGAACGAGGTGTCACTGAACGCCTCATACGTGATCTCGGGCGTGCACATGCTCGGCTTCTACCTGCCCTACATCTACTTGTATGGCTTCGGCCTGGCCGTGGCGCTGGTAGCGGCGCTGTACCTGCTGCTCTACCGCACCAGGTTCGGTCACAGCGTGCGTGCCACGATGCAGGACCGGACGGCGGCCATGCTGGTCGGAATCGATGTGAACCGGGTCTCCGCGCTGACCTACGGGATCGGCGTCGCGGTCACGGCCGCTGGGGGGATGGTGTTCGGTGCCACCGGCGGCGGCTTCAACCCGAACAGCGGCTACGACCTGATCTCCCGGCTGCTCGCCCTGATCATCCTTGGCGGCCTCGGCAGCATCGGCGGTGCCCTGGTCGCCTCCGTCCTGATGCTCACGGTGGAATCCATCGTGGACATCTGGCAGCCGACGTGGGCCGTGGCCGTCTTCTACGCGGCGATGGTGCTCGTGCTCATCCTGCGCCCGGCTGGCCTGTTCGGGCGGCAGGCAGCGAGAGCGCAGTGAGGCCGGTCGCGGCGCGGGCTGGCTGGCTCACCGTGGCGATCGCCGCGCTCGTCGTCTTCCCGCTGGTGTTCACCAATCAGCTGGTCGCGACGATCGGCGTGGAAACGCTGATCTTCGTTACCTCGGCGGTGGCGTGGAATCTCTTCTCCGGCTACTCCGGCTATCTCTCCCTCGGCAACGCGGTGTTCTTCGGCAGCGGGGCCTATGCGGCCGGAATCGCGGCCAGGGACTGGCAGATCACCGGTTCGGCCGAGTTCATGCTGCTGCCGCTGGCGATGGTGGTGGCGGCGCTGATCGCGGTCCCGTTCGGCCTGGTCGCGCTAAGGGTCCGGCGGCACACCTTCGTCGTTGTCACCATCGCGATCTTCTTCATCTTCCAGCTGACCGCATTCGACCTCCCGATCACCGGCGGCACGATCGGGCTGAACGCTCCGTTCCTGCTCTGGAGCCCGGTCGTCTTCGATCAGCGCTTCTACTACATCGCGCTGGCCCTCGCACTCGCCGCCGCCGGGCTTTCTTGGCTGATCAGGGGATCCAGGTTCGGCCTGCAGCTGCGGGCAATCAGGGACGACGAGGACCGGGCCGCGAGCCTCGGCGTGCGGGCGATGCGGGTCAAGCTCTCCGCGCTGGTGATCTCCGCGGCGATTACCGGGCTGGCGGGCGCGGTCTGGTTCTTCTTCATCGGCCAGGTGCTGCCGCAGTCCGGCTTCGACCCGCTGTTCGACCTGACCATCGCGCTGATGGGGTTCCTCGGCGGTCTCGGCACCGTGGCGGGGCCGGTGCTCGGTGCCCTGATCATCGAGCCGGGGCAGCAGTACCTGACTGCCCAGATCCAGAACGACTACCTGAGCCAGATCCTGCTCGGCGCGCTGTTCCTCAGCGTCGTCCTGCTGCTGCCGCGCGGCCTCGTCCCGACGATGTCGGATAGATTCGCCAGCTGGCGGGCCAGGCGCTCCGGTCAGTCTGCTGCGAAGGAGCCAGCGCCGTGACCGCGCTCCTGCGGGCCGATGGGGTCTGGAAGGCGTTCGGCGGCGTCCGTGCCCTGAACGACTGCACGGTCGAGGTGGCACCGGGCAGCATCACCGGACTGATCGGCCCCAACGGCTCGGGCAAGACCACCTTGTTCAACATCATCACCGGGTACGAGCGGCCGGACGCCGGTGAGGTCTATTTCGACGGTAAGAGGATCACCGGGGCGTCGCCGCAGCACGTGTTCGCGGCGGGGATCGGCCGTACCTTCCAGCTGACCCGGATTTTTCCCAGGCTCACCGTGCTGGAGAACATGCTCGTCGCGGCTCAGCACACGCCCGCAGAAGGCAGCAGGTTCCGCAATCCGCTGGCCAGGGCCGGCGGCGCGGCTGACCGGCGACGGGCGATGGAACTGCTTGAGTTCACCGGGATCGCCGGGCACGCCAGCGCGCTGGCCGACACCTTGTCCTACGGGCAGCGCAAGCTACTTGAGCTCGCGTACGTGCTGGTGGCCGACCCGGCGGTGGTGCTGCTCGACGAGCCGGCCGGCGGGGTGAACCCGTCCCTGATCAAGCTGATCGGGGCCAGGATCACTGATCTCAACGCGGCGGGTAAGACGTTCCTGATCGTGGAGCACAACATGGAGTTCGTGATGAGCCTGTGCCAGCACATCACGGTCCTTGACTACGGCACGGTCGTGACCAGCGGACCGCCCGACATCATCAGGGACGACCCGCGCGTGCTCGACGCATACCTCGGCGTTGCGGAGGACGACGATGAGCCCGTCGGGTGAGCCGGGCGGCGCAGGTCCGGCCGGGCCGGCCGCCGGAGCGGCGGCGCTGGTGGTGCAGGGCCTGGTAGCTGGCTACGGCGGCGGCGACGTGCTGCATGACGTCGGCCTCACGGTCGCCGAGGGCGGGATCACCTGCGTCGTGGGACCCAACGGCTCAGGTAAGTCGACCCTGCTCGCGACGATCAGCGGCCTGCTGCGGCCCCGCCGGGGAACCATCACCTTCCGCGGCGAGCAGCTGGCTGGCCGGAGCCCCAGGCAGATCCTGCGGATGGGACTGGTGCACGTCCCTCAGAATCACAGCCTGTTCCGTGAGATGACAGTCAGGGAGAACATCGATCTCGGCGGCTACCTGCTCGGCGATCGCGCCTTGCTGGCCCGCAGGCGCGGCGAGGTGGAGGAGATGTTCCCCGCAGTCGCCGGCTGGGCCGGCCAGAAGGCGGGGAGCCTGTCCGGAGGTCAGCAGCGGCTGGTGGAGTTCGCCCGGTGCCTGATGCTTGACCCCGCTCTGGTCATCCTGGACGAGCCGTCGGTCGGGCTGGCTCCGAAGGTGCTGAAAACGGTGTTCGACGCCATCAGGCTGATGAATGCGGGCGGCAAGACCATCCTGCTGGTCGAGCAGAACGCGCGGGCCGGATTGCGGCTGGCCAGCCACGGCATCGTGATGGAGAACGGGCGGGTCCGGCTAGCGGGCACTGGCCGCGAGGTGCTTGAGCATCCCGAGATCGGCGCGCTCTACCTCGGCGGCACGGTGCACGCGAGCGCCGATCCGCAACCGCCGGAGGACGCGCGTTGATTATCGACTGTCACTGTCACGTCATCCCGGCGGAGATGACCACCGCCGCCGTGCCCGAGCGGTGGCGGCCGGCCCTGCGACGCGAGGACGGGCGGCAGGCCGTGGCGCTCCGCGGCCGGGTGCTTCGCTCGATTGTCGGCGAGTTCACCGACGTTGACCTGATGCTGGCGCAGGCCGCCGGGCAGGGAGTGGATTACCTGCTGCTCTCGCCGTGGATCATGCTGGTGCCGACCGAAGCCGAGATCGGCGAGGCATCGGACGTGTGCCAGGTGCAGAACGAGGCGCTGTCGGCGCTGGCCGCGGCGCGGCCTGGCCGGGTCAGCGCGCTCGGCGCCGTGCCGCTGCAAGATCCGCAGATGGCGGCCGACGTTCTCGTGGCCCTGATGGCTCTGCCTGGAATGGTCGGCACCGAGATACCTGCCAGCGTGTCGGGCAGCTACCTGGGTGACGATCGTTTCGAGCCGTTCTGGGCGGCGGCGGAGGAGATCGGGGCGCTGGTCTTCGTGCACCCCACCACGACCGGATTCGGGCTGCCCGCGCTCGCCGACTACTACCTGTGGAACGCCGTCGGCAATCCGCTGGAGACCGCGGTCACGGCCGCTCACCTGGCCGCCGCCGGCGTCCTGGACACCCATCAGCACCTGAAGATCCTGCTGGCGCACGGCGGCGGCGGCCTGCCAGCCCTGCGGGGCCGGCTCCGGCGCGCGTTCGCGGTGCGACCGGAGGCGCAGGCTCGGTCGGTGACAGGACCTGACGCCTGGCTGCGCCGCTTCAGCTACGACTCGCTCACGCACGACCGGGCGCTGCTCGCCGACCTGGTGAGCTGCGCCGGGGCCGATGGGGTGGTGATCGGATCGGACCGGCCGTTCGATATGGGCACCGACCGGCCCGTTGACGAGGTCAGGGCGCTCGGGCTGAGCCCCGCGCAGGAGGAGCTCGTGCTCGGCGGGAACGCGCGGCGGCTGATCGGCCTCGGCGCGGATCTGGCGCCGGTGCCGGGCGGAGCGGAGCGGTGAGGACGACCTTCGACGTCGTCGTGGCTGGCGCCGGGCACAACAGCCTGGTCGCGGCCGCTTACCTGGCCAGGGCCGGACTGTCCTGCGTGGTGCTTGAGGCCAGGGAAGACATCGGCGGTGACACCAGCTCGGAGGAGCTGACGCTGCCTGGCTACCTGCACGACACCTGCTCGACGGCGCACAACCTGATCCAGTCAAGCCCGATCCTGGCCGACGACGAGCTCGGGCTGACCGCCTGCGGGCTTGAGTACCTGCACCCCGACCCGGTCGTGCACCTGCCGTTCCCTGACGGGTCCTGGCTCACGATGTGGCGCGAGCAGGAGCGGACCTGCGCCGAGTTCGCCAAGTTCTCCCGCCGTGACGCGGACGCCTACCGGCGGATGATGGCGGAATACCGGCAGATCGCCGGGGCGCTGGGCCGGGCCAGGTATACCCCGGTGGGGTTCGGGGATCTGCCCGCCGCCGCGCTCGCCCGCCAGGCCGGCGGGTCCCGGTGGCTGCGCAGGAACGCGATGTCCGCGTGGGAGATCATCGCGGCGGAGTTCGAGGACCCCCGCTGCCGTGCGTTCATGCTGTGGATGTCCTTCATGACCATGCAGCCGCCGGAGCGCACGGGCACCGGGCTGCTGGCGTACTCCCTGGCTTACGGCAGGCAGCAGCACAGCTGGACGCTACCGCGCGGCGGGTCCGCGGCCCTGCCGCGGGCGCTGGCACGAGTAATCGAGGACCATGGCGGCGTGATCGCGACCGGCACCAGGGTCAGCGCGCTGATCCTGGACGGCGGGCGGTGCGCGGGGGTGGAGTGTGAGTCGGGCGAGCGCTACCTGGCCGCTCGCGCGGTGCTGTCCAGCATTCACATCAAGCACCTGATCGACATGGCGCCGGCGCACCTGTGGGGCGAGGACTTCAGCTACGGCGTGGCGACCTGGCAGCCGGGGATCTCCATGTTCGTGAGTCATTACGCGACCACCCGCGCTCCGGCCTACCCGGTAGACGGGGGCGACATCTCGCCGGTCGCGTCAGGCACGCCGCAGTCGGCCGAGCGGATGCTGCGGCTGGCGGCCGACTTCAGGGCAGGACAGATCGCCACCGATGACCCCGTCCTGCTCGTGCTCTGCCCGACGGTCGCTGATCCGTCCAGGGCGCCGGAGGGCCGGCACACGCTGAAGGTCGTCGGATTCCAGCCGTACGAACTGCCAGGCGGCCCGGAGCACTGGGACGAGGTAAAGGCCGAGGTATCCGCCGCTAATCTGGCCGAACTGCGCCGTTACGCACCAGGTGTGACGACTGAGGTAATCCTGGGGGCGACCATCAAGAGCCCGCTTGACCTGGAGCGGATGAACGAGCATAACTGGCACGGCTCCTGCCATGGCGGCGACGGCAGCCCGGCCCAGTCAGACGAGCTGCGGCCAGCGGCCGGCTGGGCCAGTCACAGGATGCCCATCTCCGGCCTGTACCAGACCGGAGCGACGACGTATCCGGGCGGTTCGGTGTCCGGCGCCCCCGGGCGCAACGCGGCGACGGTCCTGCTCAGCGATCTGGGCAGCAGCCTCGCCGCAGCGATGCCGCCGAGCGGCCGGTGATTCGTGAGCAGGCACCGGTGCGGATCGACACGGCTCCGAGATTGACACGGCTCCGAGATTGACACGGCTCCGAGATTGACACGGCGATGATGAGGTGGCGGCAATGGCGATACATACCTTCGGTACGAACGCTGTCGACTGGGAGCAGCGGGTCGACCTCGACCGGCTTCGCACGCAGCGGCTGGCGAGGCTGAAGGCGCAGCTCGAACGCTCCGAGCTTGGCGGGCTGCTCAGCTTCGACATGGCCAACACCCGGTACATGACGGCGACGCACATCGGTACCTGGGCGATGGACAAGCTGATCAGGTTCTCGCTGCTGCCGCGCGGGGGCGAGCCGGTGGTGTGGGATTTCGGCTCGGCTGCCCGGCATCATCAGCTGTATAACCCGTGGCTGGATCACACGCCGGGGGAGCCGTCGGCGGCGGGCGCGGCTCGGACCGGTGCCAGGGCCGGCGTGTCGCTGCTGCGCGGCGCGTTCCACCCGGATGCGGGGATCGCCGCCGAGGTGGCCCGCCAGGTCGCTGCCGTGCTGCGCGAGCATGGCGTGGCCGGGGAGCCGCTGGGCATCGACGTGGCGGAGATGCCGGTGCTGGCGGCTTTGCGGGCGGAGGGCATTGACTGCGTCGACGGCCAGCAGGTGTTCCTGGAGGCGCGGCGTACCAAGACGGTCGATGAGATCACGCTGCTCACCCAGGCGTGCTCCATGGTCGATGCCGCTTACCAGGAGCTGTATGAATTCCTGCGTCCCGGCGTGCGGGAGAACGAGTGCGTAGGGCTGGTCAGCAAGGTGCTGTACGACCTGGGCAGCGAGTTCGTGGAGGGGGTGAACGCGATCTCCGGCGAGCGCTGCTCGCCGCATCCGCATGTGTTCAGTGACCGGCTGATCCGGCCGGGTGATCCGGCGTTCTTCGACATCTTGCACAGTCATCTGGGGTACCGGACGTGTTACTACCGGACGCTCGCTGTGGGCAGCGCGTCACGCGCGCAGCGGGATGCCTATGTCCGGTGCCGCGAGTACATGGACACGGCGATCGCGCTGGTCAGGCCTGGGGCTACCACCGCCGACATCGTGTCGGTCTGGCCGCGGGCGACCGAATTCGGGTTCCCCGACGAGACGGCGGCCTTCGCGCTGCAGTACGGCCACGGTGTCGGGCTGTCCATCTGGGAGAAGCCGATTTTCAGCCGGCTGGTCTCCCTTGACCACCCCGAGCCGCTTGAGCAGGGCATGGTGTTCGCCCTGGAAACCTACTGGCCCGCGGCGGACGGCTGGTCGGCGGCGCGGATCGAGGAAGAGCTCGTTGTCACGGCCGACGGCTGTGAGGTGATCACGAAGTTCCCGGCGGAGGAGCTGCTGGTGGCCGGCCGTAAGTACTGGACCGCGGGCGGCGCGCTCGATACGTTGCGGGAAAGCCAGTCCCACCTCAATACCGCGGCCGGCCGGGGTGAATCAGGCGGCGGCGGCTTGGCGAGCGGGACAGCGACTACCTCGGCGGCGGGTGATGCGACATGACGACCTGGAGTGCTGTTGCCGGCGGTATCGGCGCCGAGGAGCTGCTCAGCTGGTACGAGCAGATGGCGGTGATCCGGCGCACCGAGAAAGCGGCGCACGACCTGTTCCTGGCAGGCCTGGTCAAGGGCACCACGCATCTGGCGGCCGGGCATGAGGCGGTGGCCGTCGGCGCGAGCGCCGCGCTGGCGCCGGATGACTACGTGTTCGCCACTTACCGAGGTCACCATCACGCGATGGCCCGCGGCGCATCCCCGGAGGAGTGCCTGGCTGAGCTGATGAGCAGGGCAACCGGCCTGTGCCAGGCGAAGGGCGGCTCCATGCACCTGACCAAGGCATCGGCGGGAATGCTCGGGTCCTACGCGATCGTCGGCGCGCACCTGCCGCTGGCCGCAGGCGCCGCCTGGTCGGCCAAGATCCGGGGCACCGGCCAGGTCGCCGTGGCCTTCTTCGGCGACGGCGCCACCAACATCGGAGCGTTCCACGAGGCACTGAACATCTCCGCGGTCTGGGCGCTGCCGGTGCTGTTCATCTGCGAGAACAACCTCTACATGGAGTACACGCCGATCGGCACGGTCACCGCCGTCGCCAATCCGGCCGCCGACCGGGCGCCTGCCTACGGACTGCCTGCCGAGGTGATCGACGGGAACGACGTGGTCATTGTCGCCGAGGCCGTAGCCCGCGCCGTGCAGCGAGCCCGGTCCGGGCTCGGCCCGACGATCCTGGAGGCCAGGACCTACCGGCACTTCGGGCACAGCCGCACCGACCCGGCGGCCTACCGGCCCGCCGAGGAGGTAGCGGAGTGGATGCGCAGGGACCCCCTCGACGTGGCCCGCGCCAGGCTGGCGGCGCTCGGCGTCCCCGCCGAAATGGCCGACGCCGCGGACGAGCGGGCCGCGCACGTGGTGGCCGACGCTGTCGCCGCGGCTAGGGCCGCGCCTGGCCCGGATCCGGCTCAGGCGCTCACCGATGTATGGGCAGACGGAGGTTCGGCATGGCGGACGTGATCACCTACCGGGAGGCCGTGGCCGAAGGGCTCGCCAGGGAACTGCGCCGTGACCCGTCGATCGTCTGCCTCGGCGAGGACATCGGGGCGGCGGGCGGGGTGTTCAAGACCACCGCGGGCCTGTTCGGCGAGTTCGGGCCTGAGCGGATCTGGGATACCCCGATCTCCGAGCAGGCGATCCTGGGGATGGCCATGGGAGCGGCGATGACCGGGCTGCGCCCGGTCGCCGAGATCATGTTCTCCGACTTCTTCGCCTGCTGCTGGGACTACCTGGCCAACGAGATGCCGAAGATACGGTACATGACCGGCGGCCAGGTCACCGTGCCGCTGGTCGTGCGGACGGCCAACGGCGGCGGTCTCGGGTTCGGCGCTCAGCACTCCCAGGCCACCGAGAACTGGACGCTCACGATTCCCGGACTGAAGATCGTGGCGCCATCGACGCCGGCCGACGTGATCGGGCTGATGGCGTCGGCGATCCGCAGCGACGACCCGGTGGTCTTCTTCGAGCACAAGGGCCTCTTCGCGACCAAGGGACCGACGGTGCCGCCGGGTCACGTCGTGCCGCTTGGCCAGGCGGCGATCGCGCGAGACGGCACCGATGTCACCGTGGTCGGGCTGGCCGCGACCGTGCCGATGGCGCTGGTGGCGGCAGAGCGGCTGGCGGGCGACGGTATCTCGGTCGAGGTCGTCGACCTGCGCTGCCTGGTGCCGCTGGACATGGCGACCGTGCTTGAGTCGCTGCGCCGTACCTCCCGGCTGGTGATCGTGGAGGAGAACCCGTACCAGGGCGGCTGGGGCGGCACGGTCGCCTCGATCGTCGCCGACGAGGGCTTCGAGCTGCTTGACGCGCCGGTCCGCCGGGTGGCCGCCGCCTGCGTGCCGCTGCCCTTCGCCGACGCGCTTGAGCAGCAGGTCATCCCGACCGTGGACTCGGTGGTCGCGGCCATCGAGGCGCTGAGCGCCTACTGAGACCGGCACGGTGCCGGTCGCGGATCACGGTTCGTTATCACGGCACCGTTATCACGAACATTGCGATATTACGCTTCGTCAGTGTGATGCATTTCATAATGCCAATCTCGGTGATTCGGCGTGTCTAAGCATGGAACATGCGGCAAAGTGTGGGAACGACAGCACCCCGCGTGCGTGGCGAGCAACCAGCTGTAGACCCCTCGTCGCCTTGAACCTGCGCCGCGTCCGCACGCCGCTGGCCGATCTCTTCACTTGAGGTCGGCATGCGAACCGGGTGGTAGTTGAGCGCGTCCCTGAGCGCGCCCGACCGAAGGTTCATCCTTGTCATCCCTGCGATTGCTAAACCGTAGGATTACGTCCAGAATCGCTCTCGTTTTCGCCGTCTCCGCATTCGCTGTGACGGCGATCGCGGCTACCGGCGGCTTGTCGGAGGCAGCGGTAGTGCGGCCGGTCAGCCCGCTGCGCTCGGTCAGTGCCGTGATCGCGGTCCGAGCCGGGTATGTCGCCGCAGGCAGCGTCACCGAGGCGGTGTCCGCGCGGCAACGGGCCCAGAGCCAAAGCGGGACAACACACCGGCGGCACCACCGCCACCATCGGCTCAGTCCCAAGCGGATTGCGTGGCTGATGATGCACCGGTTCGGCTGGCGGGCCAAGTACGAGTTCAGGTACGTGAAGTGGATCTGGAACCGGGAAAGCAGTTGGAACAAATACGCGACTAACCCGTACTCTGGTGCCTACGGCATCCCGCAGGCGCTGCCGGCCTACAAGATGGCCTCGGCCGGACGGAACTGGCGAACCAGCGCGACGACTCAGATCAGGTGGGGCCTGCGCTACATCCGGGCCCGTTACGGCAGTCCGCGCAGGGCCTGGGAGCACGAGATTGATTTCGGCTGGTATTAGACGTTAGCCGTGCGGCGGCCCGCTCCCGACGGGAGCGGGCCGCCGCTATTCCCACAGCTCGCGCCTGAGCGTCTCGATCAGCTCCCGTGACCGCACCTCGTCCAGTGATTCAGCGACAAGCCGCTGGAACGCGAGCTGGTACGGGTAGGTCTCGTGTTCTCCCTCGACGTACATGCAGCCAGGGGCAAGCTGCTCGATGTACACGACATCTGCGGCCGGCCCGATGCCAGGTACTGGCGGAAACTGCAGGTAGAAGAAGCCGCCGCCGCCGCCGACCGGGTGGGTGTCGGCCAGCCGCAGCACGTGCAGCGCGATATTGGATAGCTTCGAGACCTCGATCAGCTGTGCCAGCTGATCTCGCATCACCTGGCGATCGCCAAGGCGCCGGATCAGTACCGATTCATCGAGGACGAACGTGGCGCTGGTTGGCTGGTCCCCGGTCAGGATGCGCTGTCGCTTCAGCCTCGCCTGGACTCGGCGCTCGACCTCCCCCGGGGGGTCCGTTGGATTGCCCATCGCATCGTTCACAGCATGGGCGTAGCCTTCGGTCTGCAGCAGGCCGGTCACCAGTTCCGGGCTCCAGCAGAAGATCTCGTCTGCTTCAGACTCCAGCACGATGTAGGCGGCGTAGTACGAGGGAAGAACATCGGTATACGCCTCCCACCAGCCCCGGCGGCGCGGCTCGCGGGCTAGCGCGATGAGTTCGTCGCGATGCTCGGCCGAAACGCCGTAGATGGTCAGCAGCCTGACCAGATCGGCGGCTTTGACACCGGTTCGGCACAGCTCGATTCGGCTGATCTTGGAACCGGACCAATGCAGTTCCGCGGCGACCTCGTCTGCGGTCATACCTTGCTCTTCGCGCAGTCTGCGCAGCTCAGCGGCGAGTCGCCGGCGCCGGACCGACGGACCTCCATGATCGGGCATCTGTTCACCCCCTTCCCATGCTGCTCCCGTGCGCGCCAGAGTTCACCGGGTCGGTTAGCGACAGCCTAGATCCTTCAGTGGGTCAAGAGCGACATCGGCAGAGAAATTCGATGCAAATCATGCACTGCACCTTGCAGAGTTGCACAGAGCGCCTGCACACTGAGAGTGCAGGAACCACGCACCGAGAGTGCAGGAACCACGCACCGAGAGTGCAGGAAGGGAGGTGGGTATGAGAGGTCTAGACATCGTCGGATGGGCACTGCTGAGCGTCGCCGTCTGCTGCTGGCTGATCGTCAAGCGCGCCAATGCGGAAGTCAAGAGAATCAAGATGCTTGCGGCCCGGGAGATCAGCCGCGCCAACGACGAGGCGATACGAGCCCGGATCAGGGCGGCGCAGCTCAAGCTGGAGATGGACGCGTGGAAAGCCGGTCACGCCCAAGGCCGGAGTGATGTCATCAGCGCGTTGCCGCTGATGACATCGAGGCACGAACCAACCGCCAGCGAGCCGACAACCTGCGGCTGCAGCCCAGCCGCGCAAATCAGCAACGGCGCCTAGCTGAGATCCCCGGATCGAACGCTGGCCACGAAGCTGCGCCACTGTACCGAGGTGAACCGCAGCACTGGACCACTTTGGTCCTTGCCATCCCGCACCCCGATGTCACCGGCCGCGAGCCGGGCGACCTCGACGCATGCGCCATGTGCATTGCACCGCGAGCTGATCTGCCAGGCAGCGCGGGAGTATTCCTCGTGAGCGTCCCCGGCGGCAGTGCCGCCAAGGGAGAGCCATCCGCTCATAGTTTGTCAGCCTTCTCACATGATCTCGCTGGCAGCCACGGGCTATGCCAAACCACCAGATCAAATCGTCAGAAACTTCGCATCCCGATTTTCGACCTTCGGGCCGCTCGTCAGCTCCCCGTTGAGAGTCGGCAGCCACAACGATCAAATCAACAACATCAATTCGTCAGCATGGCGGGTAACTGAATCACACCTGATGCTCGTGTGACTCCAGGCCATGCTAGAGGTTAGCCTGACGGGACCCGCATGTCCACCGACCCGGCTATCTCCACAGCCAAAGGTTACCGTCTCATCATTGCAGCCAGGCCAGCGAGCGCGAGCCGTTATGCATCGATGGGGTTAACGGCCGGTAGGGGCGTGCCAGCCGTCGGGATCCACACCGCCTGGGACCGGCGCTGCCTGGTCATAGGGGGTACGGGTGTAGATGAACGAGCCGATGTCGAGCGCGGTAGCCGTGCCGCCGGCGCCGCGGACCGGGACCAGCGGCTCACCGGCCTGATAGCCGTCGATCCCGCGCCAGCCGCCGTTGGCGTCCCGGCGGAACCGGAACGCCCGCGCGTCGGCGGTGGCGGACCGCAGCTCCAGAGTGTCGCCGGCCAGTCGCAGGATGAAGTGGGCTGGCCCCCAGTACCAGCTGCCGAGCAGGCTGAGCAGGTCGCCGCTTACCTGCGCCGGAGTCCATTCGGGCGGGAGATGCGGCTCGTGGTCGGCCAGGACGGCGAGCAGGTCGGTGCCGAGCGTCCAGCTGAAGCCGGTCGTTGAATTGGCGGCGGCGATCGCGGTGTCGGCGCCCGGGCCGTCTGTGATCTGCACGATGGCCACGAATCCCGGCATCGACCCGGTGTGGCCGTAGTACCGGGTGCCGCCGGAGTTCCACAGCTGCAGCCCTAGCCCGTAGCCTGCCGACCATGCCGCGCCGGGGGTCTCGGCGATCACGATCGGCTCCCGCATCTCGGCCAGGGTGGCCGCCGAGAGCAGCCCGCTGCAGTCGCCGGCCAGGAAGCGTCCCCACCTGGCCAGATCCGCGACCGTCGTCCAGAGCTGCCCGGCCGGTGCCATCGCGCCCGCGTCATGTTCGGGCTCGGGGAGCAGCACGTCGGCGTGCGGGTGCACCGCGTAGCCAAGGGCGTGCGGCGGCTGCGGCCTGGTGGTGGTGCGGCTCATCTCCAGCGGGGCCAGCAGTTCGCCGGCCACCACGTCATGCCACGGCCGGCCGTGCAGCGTGGCGATCAGTGCGCCGAGCAGGCCGTAGCCCACGTTGGAGTAGTGATGGCGGCGGCCGGGGCGGAACCTGGCCGCGTCCTCGCCGAGCGAGGACGCCGTGAGCTCCGCAACCGAGGATCCGGGCGTACGCTCCCACCACGGGCCAGCGGTCTCGGCGCGCAGCCCGGCCGAATGCGACAGCAACTGGCCGATGGTCATCGGCCCGGCCGCGCCGACATCAAGGTAGCTGCCGATCGGATCGGACAGGCTCAGCCGGCCGGCGTCCCTGAGCCTGAGCACGGCCACGGCCACGAAGGTCTTGGTGATCGATCCGGCGCGGTACTGCGTATCCGCGTCGGGCTGCGCTTGCGTCTGGTCACCGTGCGGACTGGCGACCCGGCCCCGGCCGCCCGACCAGATCAGCGCCCCATCGCGCGCAAGGCCAGCGGCGACTGATGGCAGCCGCTGCGCGGCCTGATCCTTCGCCAGCCGCAGGTCAAGCAACTGCCGCGTTCGCTCTTGAATCATGAGACCTTACGCTACCGGTCGGGGGCTGGTGCCCCCGGACCTAGCTCATGAACCTTGGATCAGGCTCGGCTGGAGGAGCCGAGTTGGACGGGCATGCTGAACCCGTCTGGGCGCGCTCTCGCAGGCTAGATCGTCGATCGGAAATTCTGCGCCGGTCACGGTGACCGCGGGCGCGGGCGGGCCGGATCGGGGGCTGCGGCCGGCAGGGGTCCGGCGGATGGGAGATTCCGGCGGACGGGCGGCCGCGGCGGACGGGTGACTCTGGCGGACGGTGTGGTTGCGGCCAGTCGGCCGGGAAGTCCGTGAGCGCCGGAGCCGGCTTGGCCGGCGCGGGGGAGCCGGTGCGGGTGCGGGGTGCGGGGTGCGGGCGCGGGGTGCGGGTGCGGGGTCTGGATCAGCCTGCCGGCAGCGGCGTTCCTGGTCGCGGTGAAGCAGCGTTTCCTTGATCGTGGGTGACAAGGTGCTGCCCGGCAGGTTGCTGCGGAATCGCCTTGACCTGCTCCGACATTTCTTTATCATGTTTTATCATGTTACCGGCGGTGTTCCTGATCCCGGCGCAGTGGCGTTCATGATCAAGAACGCGGCCCCGCGGAACGCCGTCCGGCCGGTGCTGGCGAGACGCGAGTGGCCGATGTGACGGTGACCGCCTGCTGCGGACCGTCGACAGTGCAACAGCTCGCCGGGCAGCACCTTTCACCACGCTGACGGTCGTGAGCGCCTTCGACCAGCAGGAGAGGCTCGTCAACCGGCGGACTTTTAGTTCTGGCTAACTTGCCTGGAGCCATGCCTGGGCGCCCATCTGGATAGCTTCCCAAGGGCTGCCGAATGGCGGGGTGTAGGACAGGTCGAGGTCGCTGACGGCATCGACTGTCATGCTATGGAAGATCGCGGTGGCGGCGATGTCGATCCGCTTGGCGATCTCGGCGTGCCGGTGCCCGAAGAGCTGTACTCCGAGGAGTCGGCCGGTGACGCGGTCAGCGGTGACGCGCATCGAGATCCGGTGGCTTCCCGGGTAGTAGGCCTTGTGATCGTCGGCTTCGGATTGCACGGTGACCGGGTCGAACCCGGCCGCTGCCGCCTCATGGTCACGCAGGCCTGTACGAGCGGCTGCCTCGTCGAAGACCTTCACGACCTGGGTGCCGAGGCTCCCGGCGAACTCCCGGTTCCCGCCCAGAGCGTTCTCACCGGCGACCCGGCCCTGCTTGTGGGCGGTGGAGCCGAGCGGGAGGTAGCTTTCGCCGAGGAGACGGTGATGCGTGATGACGCAGTCCCCGGCGGCGAGAACGTCAGGTAGATCAGTTCGCATGCGCCGGTCGACAGCGATCGCGCCTTTGACACCCAGCGCTGCCCCGGCTTCCGCAGCGAGGTCGGTGCTAGGGCGGACGCCGACGACGATCAGGACCATGTCGGCCAGCCGCGTCACTTTCTGGCCATTGGCAGCCGTGGCGTGTATCCGCAGCCGGGCTGTCTCGCCTGCGAGGGCTCGCGTGATCTGCCGCACGGTGGTGCCGGTCAGGACCTCGACGCCGCGGGAGGCGAGTGCGGCGTGAACGAGGGCGCCGAGCGCTGGGTCGACGGTGGGGAGCACCTCGGGCAACTGCTCCATCTGGATGACGGCCAGGCCGCGCGTGGTCAGGGCGTCGGCCATCTCCAGGCCGATGTAGCCGGCGCCGACGATGACCGCGCTGGCCGGGGCGGCGTGCTCTAGCGTGCGCATGACGGCGAAGGTGTCGCCCATCGAATGCAGGAGATGCACGCCATCGTCGACGCCTAGAGGATCTGGGCCGGACAAGCCACTAATCGGGGGCCGGACTGGCACCGCGCCGGTGCCGACGACCAGCTTGTCGTAGCCGAGCAGTTCTTCGGCGCCGTCGGCTGCGCTGACGAGAAGCTTGCGTCCCTGCACGTCGATCCGGCGGGCTATGGTGTCCAGCCGCAGGTTCATCCCGGTGGCTTCCAGGTCAGCGATGGACCGGTGAGCGAGATCCCGCCAATGGGGCACCTCTCCGGAGACGTAGTACGGGATCCCGCAGATCGAGAAGTTCGGGTACGTGTCAGCGACAATCACGCTGACCTCGGTCCCGGTGTCTAGCTCGCGGGCGCGGAGTGCGGCGCTGATCCCGGCATCGCTGCCTCCGATCGCGATGAGGTGCATGGCGTCTCCAGTCGGCTTAGATCGCTACTCATGTCGGTCTTGGTCGGGGTTGCGCCGGGATACAGCGCCCTGATCACCACCACGGCCAGGACGCCGCCGATGACCTCGGCGACAAGGAAGGTCGGCACGGATGACGGGGCGATTCCCGCGAACGTGTCGGAGAACATCCGGCCGACAGCGATCGCTGGGTTGGCAAAGCTCGTCGAGGACGTGAAGAAATAGCCCGCCCCGATATACGCCCCGACAGCCGCCGGCACCGCCCCGGACCGGCCCGTGCGAGCGAGTGCGAAAATCACCAGGATGAGGCCGAGGGTTGCGATGATCTCGGACAGGAAGTGCGCAGGCGACGCGCGGTGCTTCGCGGAGATGGTCACCGCTGCATGGGCGAACATCAGGTTCGCCGCCACGGCGCCGCCGATGCAGCCGGCTACCTGCGCCAGCAGATAGGCTGCCGCCTCTCGCCAGCGCAGCCCTCCGAAGGCGGCGTCGACGAATGACACCACCGGGTTGAAGTGACCGCCAGAGACCGCCCCGAACATCAAGATGATCGCGAACAGGCCGGCCGCCGTCGCCGCAGCGTTCTCCAGCAGCTCTAGTCCCGTAGCGCCGGGTGACAGATTCTGCGCGGCGATGCCCGACCCGATCACCACGGCAGCGAGGAACGCGCTGCCGAGCAGTTCGGCGAGCAGCCGCCGCCGCAGCGGCACGTCTCTCACAGAAAGAACTTCGGCGGCCGTCACGCTCACGCCGGACACCCCGTCATGCAGCTCGTCTGCCACGCTGACAAGTCCTGTCGATCATCAACTGATCCTCATCGATAAACGTCTATGCAACTAAGGGCAGCTTGTCAGGCCGGGTGGACGGCCGTCAAGATAGAGGAATGTCGATGCATACTGACCGGGCCGCGCTCGCGTTCGTTCCGGCGGCGGAGTTGCGGGCCGTTGTCGAGGCATGCTCGACGCCCCTCGTCCGCGAGCCGGTCGACGAGGGCGCGGCACCCGGGCTGGCGCAGGTGTTCAGGGCACTCGGCGATCCGGTCCGGCTTCGTCTGGTCTCCCTGATCGGGGCGCATCAGGGCGGTGAGGCATGCGTGTGTGAACTGACCGGTGCGTTCGACCTCACGCAGCCGACGATCAGCCATCACCTGAGAATCCTGCGAGAAGCCGGAATCATCGGCTGCGAACGCCGCGGTACCTGGGTCTACTACCGGCTCGTGCCCGCGGCGCTGGAGCGCGTGGCCGCGCTCCTAGCCGCCCCGGCAGTCAACCTTCCCGGCTAGCAGCAACTGGCGGCTGATGCCGGTTCCCCGGACGGAGCTGTAGCCGGGGCGTCATGATCCTCGTCGTAGAAGGACTGGCTGTCAGCCAGGACTGTGTAGATCTCCCAGGACTCGCCATCGGGGGCACCCTGGACCCAGAACTTGTCCTGCTTGGCGTAGCAGCAGGTGGTCGCGCGCTCGTCGATGGACGCCAGGCCGGTCTGCGCCAGCCGGGTCTGCTCGGCATCGACCGTGTCTACGTCGCCGACCTCGACGCCGAGATGGTTCAGGGTGCCTCCCTCGCCGGGCTGCTCCAGCAGGACGAGCTTCAGCGGCGGCTCGCTGATCGCGAAATTGGCGTAGCCGGGCCGGAGCTTGGCAGGCTCGGTGCCGAACAGCTTGCTGTAGAACGCGACGGATTCCTTGAGGTCGGAGACGTTGAGAGCGAGCTGCACGCGGCTGGACATGAGAACCTCCCGAGGTAAGACTTTGATGGCTATCTATATCTGGATCTGTCGCGAGCTTGCCATAAGTTATCGGCGCCTGTCAATATAGACGTGTGTCGAAGTCTATGACTGCTCTGAGCCCGGCCGACATGGCGGCGTGCTGCCCGCCGCTGTCCTGTGAGCCGCTGTCCCGTGACCGGGCCGAGCAGGTCGCACCGCTGCTGAAGGCGCTCGCGGATCCCGTGCGGCTGCGGCTGATGTCCCTGGTGGCATCCCATCCCGGTGGCGAGGCGTGCGTCTGCGCCCTGGCCGATGCGTTCGACCTGTCGCAGCCAACTATCAGTCATCACCTGAAGGTGCTGCACGACAGTGGCCTGCTGGACCGTGACAAGCGCGGCGTGTGGGTCTACTACCGGGCCAGGACCGGGGCGCTGGCCAGCCTGGGGGCGCTGATCGGCGATCCGCCGCGCTGACCGACCAGCCGCGATGAGTCCTTGACTCTCGCCTATTTACGCAGCCACCAGACAGGGCAACAGCCGCTGCGTACGCCACCTGGTTCAGGGCACTCGCCGATCCCACCAGAATCCAGGTCGTGTCCCTGCTCGCCCGCCACCGCGGTCCGATGCATGTCGGCGAGGTCGTGGCGGCCGTGGATGTCGGGCAGTCCACGGTCTCAGTGCTGAAGACAGCACCAGCATGCAATTCGGTGTCCGCTCCCTAGCGGGTTGTTAGCATGGCGGCGTACCGCACTGGTAGCGGCCCTCAGATCATCTGTCTCATTCCCGGAGGGCCCCATGCCATCTGTCGAGGTACGTCCGTTCCGTCGCAGCGACCGGGAACAGCTCACCCGGCTGGTGAATGCGCACGCTCAGGCTGTTGTGCCGGGCATAGGCGTGTCAGTCAGCACCGTTCTCAGCTCACTTGAGCGGCAGCCGGGCGAGTTCATCACTGATCCGTGGGTCAGCGAGCGGGTGACCCTGGTTGCCGAGCAGCAGGACCGGATCGCTGCCGCCGCTCATCTGCTCCGGTACTTCGCCGACGAGCGCGCCGGCAAGGCAGCCCGGGACGTCGGCGCGATCGAGTGGTTCCTGTTCTGGCCGGTCGCTCCGGCCGGGAATCCCTGCTGGCCGGACGCAGCCGGGGCTGCTAGCGCGCTGATGGCCTCATGCGTTCGCCAGCTTGAGGCGTGGAATGTCGCGCGGCAGGAAGCGAACGGTGAGCTGCCCGTGCGGGGCGTGTACGGAGTGCCTGAGCAGTGGCAGCACGTCAGCGCGATGTACGAGCGGGCGGGCTTCTGCCATACCGGGCACACTGAGATCGTCTATCTGGCCAGGATCGAGGACCTGCCCCGCCCATCGCAGGCGCCCGTGGCCGGGTTGTCGGCCACCCGGTCGGTCGGGATGAACGGGACCCGCCTGTCAGCCGTGCTCGGCAAGGATGTAATCGGCTACATCGAGGTAGAGGTATTCGAAGAGGGGGAGCGGCTAGCCAGGCACGGAGGGTGGGCCGATGTCGGCAACCTGTGCGTTGCCGAGCAGTACCGCCGCCGGGGCGTTGCGACCTGGCTGCTTGGGCAGGCCGCCGAGTGGCTGCGGCTGGCGCAGGTCGACCGGCTTCTGGACTATGCCTGGCTTGAAGGCACTGATTACCTTGGGCAGGACGACACGGACTACCGGGCGTTCCTTCCGGCGGTAGGCTTCCGGGAACTCACCCGGACGAGACGCGGCTGGACACGGGAACCCGCGAAGGCCTGACGATGGCGTACCAATGCGCGGGCCAGATCCCGATCCCGGCGCGCGTAGCCTGTGCACCTGGTCTGATGCGCCCAGAATGGTCTCTGCGAGCTGTCTTTTACGATGCCGGGGCCGATCAGCGCGTGCCCGGGGCCGATGCAGTCGCAGTGATCCTGTGTACGGCGGCTTCGAGGACAGCTGCGGAGAGCCAGCCATCGTGTTGCCAGACGACCTTGCCCGAGGCAGAGGTGAGCAGGAACCATGGCTGGTCCTGGACGCCGTATCCGTCGGCCAGCCGTCCGGTGGTGTCGAGAGCGACCGGGTAGCCGAGTGGTCGGCGGAGATGCGCAAGGAAAGTGCTGACCGCGCCGGGGGATTGCTCTGTGGCAGCCTCGTCGACAGCGATGAGCGGCGGCAGTCTCCCGGCCCGTGCGGCTTGCGCGTACCTGGTCAGGGCCGCGAGATGGCCGCGCAGGCCGGAGGTCTGCGACAGCCAGGTCGCGAAGAACAGGACGAGATGGGGGCGGCCCGGGCCGAGGGCGATCGAGCCGGAGGGCACCGTATTCAGCCGCACCCGAGCAGTAGGGGGGATCCCGCCGATGTAGGCGAGTGAACGCTGGCTGGCCAGCCGCGGGTGACCGGGCAGCAGGCCGGCGACCTCGGTGGCGAGTACCTGCGCGGCCTGGCCAATGCTGGCGTAGGCCATTGTGGTCAGATAGACCTTCTGCTCCCGGCCGCGCTGGTCGATCACGTACAGGGCGGGCGTATGGTCGATCTGCCCGGCCTGGATCTGCACGTAGACGTGGTAGGCCTGCCACACAGTGTGTAGCTGAGCCGGGGTGCCGGTCAGGAATTCCCATTGGTTGACCATGCCGTGGGCGCGGGAATAGGCCAGCATGTCCGCAGGTGCGGTGGCCTTGGGGTTCGCGTCGATCCCGAGCAGTTGCACATGGTCACCGGCCGCGCCGAGCAGTTCCTTGGCCTCGATCATGCTGATAGTGGTCAGCGGGCAGATCGTGGTGCACTGCGAATCGGTGAACGCCAGGATGATGACCTTGCCGCGCAACTGGCCGAGCGACGTCGGCCGGCCGAACTGGTTGACCAGCCGGAATCCCGGTGCCGGGATCCCGCCCAAGGACGTGCCCGGGTCCAGGTCCGGGTTGGCCGCAGCAGCCCGTGCCTGTCCGCCCGGCGCCTGCGCGGACCGGTTTGTTGTCCCCGTAGCACCGGCACTGCACGCCGCCACGGCCAGCATTCCTGCTACTACACCGATCCAGGACAGTGTGCGCAGCCGCATCCGCCCCGCCGGGTTCCTCTCGTCCACGGCAGTCATACTGCCATGGCCCAACGAGTGCTACTCCGGACGCGCACGCGCGGTCGCGGAGGATGACCAGATCGGGGACCCCGGCAGGCCTGATCACCAAGATCCCGGACGAGGCTCAGGCCAGGAGCACCGATCGCATGGCGCGGGTGCTGAAGGCAATCCGGCAACCGCTGGCCGCGACAGCAAGGAAAGCTGGCCACGGCACGCTGCGGGCCGACAGCAGCACGGCGATGACCGCGGCCGCATCCAGGATCACGAGCCCCGCGCATGCCGCCGCGCAGGCACGGCGAGCCGGCCGGTATCGGGGCGCGAGCGCGGCAATTGCCAGCATGGCGATGACGGCGATCAGCGTCATGCCGAGGAGCAAGGGGACCGTAGCCGGGATTGTCCGGCTCCAGGCCCGGTCGGCGACGAGCACCGCGCCCCAGCAGGCGCCGACCGCAGGCCCGGTGGCCAGCAGCAGACGAGCAGTGCGACGGCCCGGGCTTGCACGGGTGAAGGCCGCCGCGACGATCTCTGGCTCGCCGAATTCAGCCAGTGCCGCACATGCTGCGGCATCAGGGCTCAGACCCTGACTGAGATAGCTGTCGTAGGTCTCGGCCAGCCCGTCGGCCAGCTCATCGATAATCCGGGCAGGCAGCAAGGCCGAGAGCGCGGCCCGGTACTCCTGGATCAGGCTGGGTCCGGGCACGGCCTGCCCTCCAGCGCGGCGCTGATCGTGGCGGCGAAGTCCCGCCAGTCCGCGCGCTTTCCCGACAGCGCGCGCGCTCCTGCCCCGGTGAGCTGGTAGACGCGGCGCCGTCGGCCGCCGACGACGGACCACGACCCGGTGATCAGCCCGGCGTCCGCCAGCCGGTGCAGCGCCGGGTAGATCGTGCCGGTCGGCAGGTCTAGCCGCCCGCTGGTCGTCTCCCGCAGCGCTTCCATCACGGCATACCCATGCCGCGGTCCGTGCTCAAGGGACGCCAGCAGCAGTGCATCCAGGTGGCCCTTCAGCTCCTCCGCCCGCATAAGTAGTGACGCTACTCTAACCCTTGCCGTCAGGCAAGATACCGGAATAGACTGCGGTCATAGGTAGTGTTGCTACTTATTGAGGAACAGAGGAAGGACGTTTGGGCAATGCCAGCCGCTGGCCACATCCTGGGAACGGACGTTGGCTCCACCGCGCCCGTGTTCCTGGCGCTCCTGGCCGTGCATGTGGCCGCGGGACTAACTGCGGTGGTCAGCGGGGCCATCGCCGCGCTCGCGCCCAAAGGAGGCTCGCGCCATGTCCGCGCGGGCAGGTGGTTCTACCGGGCGCTCACCGTGCTGTTCGCCACCGCAGCGGTCCTGGCCGCGATGCGCTGGCGGCAGGACTACCACCTGCTCATCATCGGCGCGGTCGCGTTCACCGCGGCCACGGCCGGCTACCAGCACCGGCGCCGCCACCGTCCCGGCGACACCGGCCATATCGTCGGTATGGGCATCGGCTACGTCGCCATGCTCACCGCGTTCTACGTCGACAACGGCCCGCACCTGCCGCTCTGGGACCGTCTGCCGGCCCCGGCGTTCTGGCTGCTTCCCTCGCTCGTCGGCGCGCCGGTAGTCGTCCGTGCCGTGCTGCGCGCCCGCGCAGCGCGGCCGGTACCACCAGGTCGCCCAGGACCATGAGGCGCATGCCCAACGGCGGCCCGGTCTGAGGAGATGCCTGTCTACAGGTACCGGACGCCGATCGCCACGACGATGATGCTGCCGGCCAAAGTTCTCCGCGCAGCGTCATCCCCTCTGCCTTGCGGACGCGGCAGGCGAAGCTTTTGGCACGGCCAGCGCAGCGGCTCGGCCCGCGACTCCAGCCGTTCCTGGGTCATCCCGGCCGGGACGCACCGACGCGTGGCACCGCCGCGTGCTGCCAGCGGATGGCCCGGTCGTCGCGCCGCATGTAGACGCCGTCCAGCTCCAGCCCGCTGCACACCGGCAGGATCACGTCCGCGCAAAAAGCCGCTTCTTCCGTAAATGGGCCCGTGTACACGCAGAACCCAAGCTGGCGGTATGCATCGGCTACTCGGCCAGAGTTTGCGCGGGGGTGGTCAGGGGCTGACCGCAGGGCCGACCGCACCCGGCCATTCCCTCGCAGCACGCGTGATCCTTCAGCCACCCGGGGCCGCTGACCACGCGTCTAACGGCATGCTGACGCCTACTCGGCGCCAAACTAGCGTCGGTGTCTTGAGAACATGCCCGACGCGACGCTGAGGCAGGCGAGCAGTTTCCCGAGCTGATCAGAGGAGCTTCAGGTCGCCGTGCCCCTCTACCTCACCAGCGGCGTCGTCCAGGCGCCGCTTGACGGAATTCAGCACAGCGACTTCGTCCTCGCTGAGCTGGGCGAATACCTTCTGCTGCCGTTCATTGAGCAGGTCGACGGGATTGCCCGCCGCGCGCAGTGCGGCCAGTGAATCGAAAGCCATGGACTTGTCTCCTGTCCGGAGAACCAGCCGAGGGGAATCCGGCAGACTGCGTCCGGAACTCGGAGGTTCCCACCAGCAGTGTCACTGTGGATTGCTGAGCCGGTCCATGCGACCTTCGGGCCAGCCCAGGTCGCGAGGCGGAAGTGTCGCGGTGAGCAGCGCCGTAAGGCCAGCCTGCAGCCGGGACTCCAGGCCGAGCTTGGCCAGGATGGCCGTGACATGGCGCTTGGCCGTCCGCTCGCTCACGTGCAGGGTACGTGCCAGCGAGCGATTGTCGTACCCGACGCCAAGCAGTTCGAACACAGCCATCTCGCGCGGTGACAGCATCCTGGTCCGCAGTAACGCCCCGGCGATCTGCTGCGGCAGCGCCGCGCGGAGCACGATCTCGCCCGAGCCCTGCCGCGCCAGGCTGGCTAGCGGAGCCCCGCAGGCCGGACACGTATCATCGTCTGCCGACATCGGCTGATACTTCTGATGCCTATCCGTCGGAGGTCCTGTCCCTGGACGCTGTCGCCCACGATTCTGGCCGCCGTCATCGCGGCAGACAGGAAGATGGTCATACTTGTTGTCCCTAAATGTCCTATAACGAACGGTCGTCTTTGTCAACCGTCAAAACCTCACGGCTGGCCGCCGAGGAAGGTCATCAGATCAATCGGCGGCGGTCTGCCGCCGGCTGCCGGGCGGGCCCGCGCGTCCGCCGTCAGGTGCAGGTCGCGGAGCATCCGCACCACAGCCGTGGTGACCGGCGTCGTGCCGGTCCTTGACTCGATCCACTGCCAGTCGCCAGCCAGATTCACCTCAAGGAACACTGGCTCGCCGTCGCTGATCAGGAAGTCGAATGCGCCGTACTGGATCGACATAGCGGTCGCGAGCGACCGGGTCGCCGCGGCCACGGCAGCAGGCACCTCGACCTGGACGGCCGTGACCTGTTCGGGGCGGACCCACGGATCGGCGGGCTCGGCCTTCCCGACCGCGAATCCGATGACCACGCCGTGCACGTAGTAGATGCGCAGTTCCAGCTGGTGCTCGATGAACTCCTGCACGACGACTGGCGGCCGCCACCTGCCCCGGGCCGGTTGCAGCAGGCGCAGGTCGGCAACGTCAGGGAACACTCCGCTCAGCAGCCCTGGCCGTGCTTCCACGAAGTGGCTGTGCAGCGCCTTGATGATGACCCGGCTGCCGGGGAGCAGGTCGCCGGCCAGGAACGGATCGGACGTGACGACCGTGCCGGGAATCCTGATCCCGCTGGCAGCGGCGAGCGCTAGCTGGCTGAGCAGCCCAGGCACCTGCGCCGTGATGGTCACCGCGGAGACGGCGGCAAGCTGCGCGACGGCGGCCTGCCACGAATCGCGCAGGAACGCCTGATGAACGCCGCCGCGCCGGTCGCTGATAGCGCGAACGGAGAAATGCCGCACCCAGGTGACGGTCGGCCGCACCCAGCGGCCGTGCAGGCGCACCGCTGCGCTGGCCAGATCGGCGAGCAGCCCCGCTGAGTCCGCTGTCTCGGCGTCGATCCGCAGCACGGGGATCCCGATCTTGCCGAGCAGTACCTCGACCGACCGGAGCTCGCGGTCCGCTGCCCGGCTGACCAGCAGGGCGCAGCCATCCGGATCCGCGCCTGCCTGGCGGTCGGGGCTGCGAGGCTGAGACCGCTCACCCGGAGGCCGATGCTCGCGCCGACCCGGCTCCCGCAGGTCAAGTACGTGCGCCGGGTTCGAGAGCTGCCAGGTGAAAGGGTCAGCCGGAATGACCGCCGGTCCCGTTGATGCTTCCGGCAAGCAGCTCGTCGGCGGTGGCGAGCAGCCTGCTGACCGTCGAGGCGATCGGTTCCTGCGCGCCGGGCAGGCGCTGCGCGACCCGCCGGAGCAGGGCGAGGTCCGCGGCGGCCGGACCGTCGGCGGGCGCGTCTTCCTCCCCGGCCAGCCAGCGGAGCCTGACCAGCAATTCCAGGCCCATGGTGACCTCGGTAGCCAGCATGCCGATCAGTTCCACATCAGATAGCTCACCGCGGGGCTGACTGCCGCGGTCCAGCACTTCGAGCACGCCGATGCACTCGCCGTTCCTGATTAAAGGTGCGGCCATGATGCTCTGCGGCACGTATCCCGTCGACTCAGCGGCATCACGGGCGAACTGCGGAGTCTGATTGACGTCATCGACGAGCAGCGACTGACCGGACATGACCACCCACCCGGCCAGGCCGGTGCCGCTGGGGAAGCGAGTTCCGACGAGGTCCTCCTCGCCTTCCCCGGAGACGGCCTCGAAGACCAGCTCATTGGTCCGTTCGTCGACCAGGAAGACCGACGCTGCCGCCGCGCCGAAGACACCTCGTGCCACTTCGACGACCGACTGCAGCAAGCTCCGCTCGGTAATGTCCCCGTAATCTCCGGCAGCCGAGCCCGGGCGTGGTGCGTCACTGACTGGCATCTGCGCCTCCCGCGTGCTTTGTCACATTGCTGGCGGCCAGGTAGAGAACGGATTTGAGCTGGAAAGGCGTCAGCATAGGATGCTTGCTAAGTATTCTGGCGCAGATACCGGCAATGTGCGGAGTAGCAAAACTATTTCCGGTGCTGCGCACCTGCGACCCGCCTGGCCAGGCAACGTCGACCTTCAGGCCGCGGGCGTAGAAATCCACGGGTGGCGAGGGATTGTAGTAGTAGACCGACGGATCGGCCTCGTCGTGACTGGCAACTGAAATCACCGATGCAAACGGCCAGGGAAAGCTGCGGACCGGCATATTGTGCGCCGAAGCGACCAGTATGGTGCGGCGGAAATAAGCCCGGTCGGCCAGCTCATGCAGAGTCAGGCAGTACTGCGCTTTCGCGGTGGACAAGCTCATGTTGATCACGTCATAGCCCTGGTCGATCGCCCAGGTCAGGCCGGCCACCAGGCCGGCCCCGCTGCCGTGCCTGCCGTCGGTGAGAACCCGGACCGAGGTCAGCGCGGCCCCAGGGGCCATCGAGCTGATCAGGCCCGCGCATGCCGTTCCGTGGCCCGCGGTATCTACCGGCTCGCAGTCCGCGACGGTGAACTCGCCGTCGGCGCCCTCGACGACCCCGACCGACCGCTCTAGCCTGCGGATCAGCGGGTGCGATCCGTCCACGCCGCTGTCCAGTACGGCCACGCGCACCCCAGATCCGTCCGCGTCGCCCCAGGCCCAATCCGGGGTCACCGTCGACAGCGGGCTGATCTCGAACTCCTCCGCCCGCACGCTGGCCGTGGGAGCGCCCCAGGCCGGTACGCCCGGGAAATGATTGCGGGACGGACGGCGCCACGGTGGATCGGGGCTCACGGGCAACCCTCCTCCGGTCCAGGCCGTTTCTGGTCTCGTGCGCGGGCTAGCCTGCGGTCGGCCCGCGCAGCCAGCAGCGTCGCGCCCTTGGCGTGGTACCGGTCCAGAGCCATGGCCGCCTGCGCTGCGGACTGCTCGGCCCGGCCAGCATGCTGCAGGATGACGGCGCGGTCAAGATGGGCATCGCCCTGCAGGCACAGGTCGTCTGCTGACTCGCTCAGCTGGACTGTCTGGGCTGCAAGCTCAAGCGCCTGCTCATGCTGCCCACGCGCTGATGCGATCCGGGCGGCGAGGGCCTGGACGAGGATCTGAGTGCGCAGATCCATGTCGGCCGGCTCGCTGGTCAGCCGGTCGAGTGCCGCGCTGGCCTGTTCCAGCCGGTCCTGCTCGAACAATTCCCGCGCTGCCAGTGCCTCGAAGGTCCTGGCGTTCCTTGCCTGGCCCATCTCAAGCAGCAATGCCTGGCTGCGCCGGTAGCTGGCCTCAGCCACGTCATGCTCATTCGCGAGCGAGGCAACCAGGCCGTGTACTGCCATGATGGCCGCGTCGGCGAGATCCAGATGCAGATCGCCGGTGTAGGTCCGCGCCGTATCGAGCGCCGCGCGAGCGTCGTCAAGGTCATCCGCGATAGCAGCCAGCCGGGCGCGGGTCAGCAGGATCGGGACCAGCAGCGCCCGGTTCGTCGCGAACTGGCTGGTTAGCCTGGTGCACAGGGCTAGCCCGACGGCCGCCGGAGTTGGCGTCCATTGCGCCATTTCGCAGATGGCGCCGAGGATCCGTTCCTCCTCGTACGGGTCCTGCATGGATCGCGCCCGGTCGAGTGCCTGATGCATCTGCGCCTCGGCCATGGCGGGCCGCTCGGCGGTGAGATGAAGGTATGCCTGCAGCTGGAACAGCCTGCACCAGGCGAGGTCGTTATCCGGCCCCCGCGCCAGTTCGGCGGCGATCCGCTCGGCGTCGGCCGCGACCACGTCCGGCGGCTTCAGCCCGATGCGCACCGAGACTATGCAGCGCTGGACCTCGCAGACGGCGCGGTGCCCGGGGTCAGCGTGCAGCGATTCCGCGCCCGCCGTCAGGGCCGCGAGTGCCCGGTGGGCGTCCGACAGGCCCAGCCAGGAATCGCAGATATTCAGGGCCAGCGGCGTCTGCCTTGGGTCATCGGCGCGCAGCAGGCCCCGGCCCCGCTCCAGCAGGGCGGCGGCACCTGGCAGGTCCTGCCTGTGCAGTGCCTTCGTGCCCTCGGCGATCAGGATCTGGGCGGCCCTGGCAGCCAGGTCGGGGAGGCTAGTATCGCCTGGGCGCAGTTCCCGCCGGAGCAGGCTGGCCGCTTCAATGTGGTACGCCAGGGCTAGCCGGCCGTCCTGGCCTGATCCCTGACCGGCGCCGTGACCGGCCGCGGGGCCAGTGCCCTGCGCGTCGGTATCCTGGACGCGGTCGTACCAGTCAGCCAGGAACAGATGCCAGTGCTCGCGCCGCGCCTTCGGGGACAGCGCGTAGGCGGTGTCGCGGAGCAGCGCCTGGCCGAACCTGAAGCCGTCAGCGCCAGTCCGCTGGATGACCCGCCTGCGGACCAGTTGCGCGATCAGCTCGCTGGCCGCGCTGTCGCTCATGTCATCCGCGCCGACCATCGCGCGCAGCACGTCCCAGCGGAATTCGCGGCCAATCGTGGCGGCGATCTCAAGCAACTGCCGCTCGTCATGCGGGAGCTGGTCCAGCCGCGCGGTGAGCAGCGCCTGGATCGTCGGCGGCAGCCGGGCACCCGGTGCGGTCTCGGCGAGGACGTCCAGCATCAGCTCGGCGAAGAGCGGATTCCCCTCGCACTGCAGCGCCACCCGGTCGCAGAGGGCGTCCTGCTCGTGCGCGAAGACCTCCGAGACCATGGCGAGTTCGGTCACCAGCTCGGCGCACTGGGCTGTGGTCAGCGGCTGCAGCTCAAGTGCCATCGTGCACGGCTTCCCGCCACCCCAGGATGGCCGCGATTCGAGCAGCTCATTGCGGGAGACGCAGAGCAGCAGGACGGGCACGTCGCTGAGCCAGCGGACGACGTCGTCGATCAGGTCAAGCAGGGTTGCCTCGGCCCAGTGCAGATCCTCCCAGATCATGAGCACGGGCTGGGTTTTGCCGAGCACGGTGAGCAGGTACCTGACGGCCCAGGAGATCTCCTCGACGCCTACCGGAACGCCTGGCGCGTCCGCGGCGTCGACCATGAGGCTCGACAGGCAGCGGACAGCACGGCGAGCCGAGTCATCTGCCGATTCAAGCCTGGCCGCAAGCTCGGGCCAGCCGCCCGGGTAGGAGTCGAGCATCTCGGTGAGCGGCTTGTAGGTGATGCCCCTGCCGTAGGCAGAGCACTTGCCGGTCAGCACCGGCATGTCGGCCGCCGCCGCCTCGGCGACGAAGTCCCGTACCAGTCGCGACTTGCCGATGCCGGGAGCTCCGAGCACCGTCACCAGGCAGAGCTGCTGCCGCTTGGTCACCCGCCTGAACGCCTGACGCAGCTCATCCAGCTCGTCATCGCGGCCGATCAGCGGAGCGGCGCGCGGCGCGCGCGCTCCGTCGGCTGGCAGCTGCGGGTCCGTGACCCGCCAGGCCGGGACAGGCTGCGCCTTGCCCTTCAGCGTGAGCGGCGGGACTGGCTCCAGGCCGACCGCGGCGCGGATCATGCTGGCGCTGACCGCGTCCACCAGGATCTCGCCAGGCCCCGCGGCGGTCTGCAGCCTGGCCGCGGTATTGACCGGGTCCCCGATCACCCGGAAATTGCCGTCCGGTGTCGTGATCGACATGACCTCGCCCGAGCAGATCCCGCACCGGACCTCCAGGCTGACCTTGTGCGTAGCCGACAGTCCGGCGCTCAGCTCGCTGACCTGCGCCAGTGCCGCCGCGGCGGCACGGACCGCCCGGAGCGCGTCGTCTTCATGGCTGACCGCGGCGCCGAAAACGGCCATTACCGCGTCCCCGATGAACTTCTCGACCGCGCCGCCGTGATCGGCGATGCAGGAAGAGGCAGCGGCGAAGTAGCGGTCCATGATCTGCCGCAGCGGCTCTGGATCGAGCCACTCGGCCAGCGTTGTCGAGCCGACCAGGTCCATGAAGAGAATGGTTACGCTCTTCCTGGCCTCCCTGGTGGCGCCGGCAGCACGAAGCGGCGCACCGCACATCGGGCAGAAACGGTCGTTATCACCAGCCTGGCCATGGCAACTCGAGCAGATCATCGGCTGGGGTCCGATCGGTCCACTGAGCGAGCCTCCCGATGTCGCCCCGCATTGCTTATCGTAACGCCAAAAAAATTATTGACGTTACCAGTATGCGGCCGCGGGCGTTGCGACTTCCGCCAGTGTCCCGTTTCGGTCGCCAGACGGTCCATGCGACCTTCGGGTCATCGGGCCAGTGCGGCGGCAGCGGCCTGGTGCTGGCGGCGTCTGGCCGCCTGGCGGGCTGAGACACTAGATCACGGCGGGCCGCGCGCGGTCCGCCGGGTCTAGCGAAAGGATCCGCCTTGCCGTTCTCGGTCCCCGACGCCGACATCGTGTCGGCTATCGACGCCCCACCGACCCCGGCGGCCCTGCCCGCTCCTGGCGGGCGCTTCCTGCTCCTGGTGGCTTATCAGGTCCATCCGCCGATTGCCGTGCTCGCCCGGCCGCACCGCTCTCTGGCCGGCCTGCGGGTCGAGCCGGTGACCGGCCGCAGGCAGCGCACCCGCCGGGTCAACGGGCTGTCCGTGCTCAGGGTCAGCGACGGCGCGATGACGGCTCTGCACCTGCCGCCTGACCCTCAGGTCAGCCTGCCCGTCTGGGCGCCCGATGGCCAGCGATTCGCGTTCACGATCGACGAGCCCGGCGGGATCGGCGTGTGGGTCGGCGACGCCGGATCACCGGACGTGGCTCAGGTGCCCGGCCTGTTCGTACGGGATGCGCTCGGTGCCGAGCCGCCGATGCTCGGCGGCACGGTGATCTGGTCCAGGGACGGCCGGTCGCTGCTGGTGCTCGGTGCGCCCGCCGGTTCCGCTGCCGATCCGGCGGCCGGCGGCCCGGGAGGTCAGGGACTGGTCGCGGAGCCAGAGTCCGCCGAGCCGATCGAGCCGCGGATCGAGGAGACAACGGGAAAGCTGTCGCAGATGGCGACCTTCCAGAACCTGCTCCGCACCCGAGCCGATGAGGACCGGTTCGAGGAACTGGCGACTACCATCCCGCTCCGGGTCGACCCGCGGACCGGCGCTGCCGTCGAACTCGGGCCAGCAGGCCTGTACCAGCTGGTCGAGGAGTCTCCCGATGGGCAGTTCCTGCTGGTGCACCGGTTGCGGCGGCCGTTCTCTTTCCGGGTTCCTTACGGCTACTTCGCCAGGTGTGCCGAAGTCTGGACGGCAGCCGGAGAGCCGGTCACAGTCGTCGCCGACCTGCCGGTCAGCGACGAGGTGCCGCGGATGGGGGTGCCCGTCGGCCCGCGCCGGATCTGCTGGGACGAGCGGGATCCGGCCAGGCTGATCTGGACGGAGGCACGCGATGGTGGTGACCCGGTCAGGCCGGCCGCGCACCGGGACGCGATCATGTGCCTTGCGGCCCCATTCGACCGGGAGCCGGAACTGGTCTTCGAAGTCACGCATCGGTGTGTCGGCTGGACAAACCTGGAAGCTCCTGGCCTGCTGCTGCTCACCGAGCATGACCGTGACCGGCGGTGGCTGACCGCATGGCAATGCGACCTGTCGGCACCGGAGAAGAACCGCGTCGTGTTCGAACTGGGCGAAGATGACGCCTACGGCGACCCAGGATCGCCGCTGACCAGGGTGCACCCGGACGGCAGCAGGACGGTGCTGCAGGACGGTCCCGCCATCTACTTGCAGGGAACAGGCTCAACCCCGGACGGCGACCGGCCGTTCTTTGACCTGCGCGACCTAGAGACAGGGGAGACGACCCGGCTGTTCCACAGCGCACCTGATGCCCATCAGGTGGTGGTCGGCTTCGCCGGCGATGCCAGGGACGAGCTGGTGATCTGGCACGAGAGCAGCACCGAGCCGCCTAACCTGCGCGTGGTGGCGGTCGGTGGCGGCCAGTCCCGTGCACTGACTAGCTGGCCGGATCCGCACCCGCAGTTCACCGGCATAGCCAAGCGGCTGATCGTGACGGACCGGGGTGACGGCGTGCTGCTGTCCGGCATGCTGTACCTGCCGCCTGGCTATGATCCGGACCGCGATGGCAGGCTGCCGCTCGTCCTGTGGGCGTATCCGCAGGACTACGGCAGTGCCGACACCGCCGGCCAGGTGCGCGCGAGCAGCCAGCGATTCACCCGGCTAACGGCCTCCGAATCCGCATGGTTCGCGCTGCGCGGCTATGCCGTGCTGGCGAATGCCACGATGCCGGTGGTCGGCGACCCTGAGACGAAGAACGACAGCTTCATCGAGCAGGTCACTGCCGCTGCCGCGGCGCATGTCCGCAAGCTGGCCGAGCTCGGGATCGCCGACCCGGCACGGGTTGCCGTGGGCGGGCACAGCTACGGCGCGTTCATGACCGCGAACCTGCTGGCGCACACTGATCTGTTCGCCGCGGGGATCGCTCGCAGCGGCGCCTACAACCGCACCCTGACGCCGTTCGGATTCCAGACCGAGCGGCGCAGCTTCTGGGAGGCGCCCTGGGTCTACGACCAGGTCTCGCCCTTCAGGTACGCCGACAAGATCAGCACGCCGATCCTGCTCGTGCACGGAGCGGAGGATGCCAATTCAGGCACCTTCCCGGTCCAGTCGGAACGGCTCTTCCAGGCAATCCAGGGCAGCGGCGGGACGGCGCGACTGGTGATTCTTCCGCACGAGGACCACGGCTATCTCGCGCGTGAGTCGGTGCTGCACGTGCTGGCCGAGCAGATGAACTGGCTGCAGCGCTGGCTGAGTCAGCCGGCCGGAGTCGGGTGAGCCGGGCAGGCCGCCTGGCCGGAGCCGTACTGGCTGAGCCGCGACCGGGCCAGTGGGCTCGTCAGCCGGGCCAGCCGATGGCGCCGGGCGAGCGCCTGCGCAGGTCGTCACGAATCATGCGGCCGAGCTTGCGGGTCTCCCGGCGATTGAGCATGGCGCCGGCCGCGGCCCCGGTGAGCAACGGCCCGAGTGAGAACACGCTGCGACCTGCCCGGGCAGCGAGCCGCCGCTGCAGCTGCCTGGCGACCGGAGAGCCGGCCGCGAGAACCAGGCCGGTGGGTGCCAGCGCCACGCCGCGGCGCTGCGCCCACGCTCCCACGTAGGACGTCATCCGGTCGATGACGCCGCCTGGTGCGCGCATCCCGTATACCTCATGCAGTTCGGCGACGAGCTTGATCTCGATGCCAACCACCGACAGGGTCTCGGTCGCGATCTCCAGGCCGGCCGCGGGCAGGAATGGCAGCACCGCCCAGGCGCCCACGGCGGCACCGACCGCGGCCGAGGCGCGTGCCGCACCGTCGATCAGCGCCTCAGACAGCTCATCGGGAGTCCGGCCAGGGAACTGTGCCCGCAGTGCCTCGAGGTCCCTGACTGGCAGCCGTGGTGCCATGGCGATGACCTGACCGCTGAGCCACCGGCCGCCTGAGGCCACGCCGCGCCCGGTGGCTTGCGCGCCCCGGCGCGCGGCGCCGCCCACCGCTGCAGCGACCTGCCGCCGGCCACCTGCCCGCTCCGGCAGCTTGCCCGGTCGCAGCTTGCCCGGTCGCAGCCTGCGCAGCAGCCGACCCCGTGGCGCGGGCTGCTCTGCCAGCTCGACAGCCTGTGAGACCGTCTGCAGGGCAGCCTCGGTGATGTCATCGGATTCGTTCTCGGTAGCCCCCATAGCACCAGCCTCCATAGCACCGAGGTATCACACTGTGACTCGGCTCAACTGCGTGACCCTGCGTTTGCGACCGGGGAGTAGTCGAATAGCTCAGCCTGGTCGAACCACACGCCGATCTCCCGCTCGGCATCGCTGGCGTTGCCAGAGGCGTGCACGAGATTGGCCACTGGCAGGCCGTGGGCGTTCGCGTAGGCCCTGCTCATGTGCGCGAAGTCACCGCGGATGGTGCCTGGTGCCGCCTGATCGGGGTAGGTGCTGCCGACCAGCTTCCGCACGCACGGCACCGCGCCGACGCCCTCAAGCACCAGAGCGACAACCGGACCGGACTGCATGAACTGGGCCATCAGGCCGTAGACGTCGGGACCGAACCGATCTTCAAGGTCGAAGTAGTGCCGCCTGGTCAGGTCAGCGTCCATCCGGACCATTCTGGCGCCGACCACCTTCAGCAGGGCGTCATCGAAACGTGACAGCACCCGCCCGATCAGGCCGCGCGCCACGGCGTCTGGCTTGATCAGGACCAGGGTCCGCTGGATCCCGCTGTCGTCGCTCATTGTGCCGATCCTCCTGCCGAAGTTTGTCGCCGGACAGCCTAACTGGGTGGCTGCCTGCCCCGTTGCCGGGACTGTGCCCGCCAATCCGCAGCTGATATCCCGCCGCAGGCGCCGCTGGTGGATAGGCTGCTAACTGGTCGCAATGCGAGCACAGCGGTATAGCGAGGGCAGTGCGGCAGTCTGGATCGCGCTCCGCGTGGCTGCTGGCATGAGGCTGGGTTCGGCGAGTGAAATGAAGGGCAGATGGGGAAGGCTGGGGCTGGGACGTCGAGGTCGTGGCATAGAGTGACCGCTCTGGGATCGTATCCGGCTGTCGGTCGTTACTGCCCGGCGGAGTCTGGCAACCAGGCCTGGACGCGTCGAGGGAGGGTTGCGTGGCTCGACCAGTAGCACCTGGCCGTCAGGTGCGGATGACGCCGGGCGGTCCAGTGCGGCCGCAGCCGCCGCGACGGCGGCGGGCTCGTCCTGTGCTGCGCGTGGTACTGGCGCTGGTCGTCACTCTTGTGTTCGTCACCGGCTGGTCGCTTGGTCATGCGCTCACGGTGGCTGGTGGCGGTACTGTCGCTGAGCGGGTCGCGGAGTGGGCACGTAGTCACAACATGGGCCCGCTGGTCACCTTCGGTGAGTGGCTGAGCTACAACCCGCCGAAGAAGGGCGGCAATCCCGATGTGTCGTTCAAGAAGCTCGGCGGCCAGGTGGTGCACAAGAAGAAGCACTATCACGGCCTGGCGCCGATCATCCCGACCAACATCGGGTCGCCGGCCGGCCGGGCGCTGCCGGGTGAAGGGGTCTGGACGGTCGCTGTCAACGTCAAGGGCGTGCCGGCGATCTTCAAGACCTACGTGCGGGAGAGCCGCACGTACTCCTCCTACTACGCCGGCATCGTCTCGATGGATCAGCGGCTGCTCAAATTCAGCCTGCGGCCGGGATCGGAGGACCCCAGTCCCGGTAACTGGGGCGCTCCTCTGGATATCGCGCCCGGCCAGCGCACCGGCCTGGCCGCGACCTTTAACAGCGGCTTCAGGATTGCCTCGTCAGGCGGCGGCTTCTATCTCCACGATCACTACGACGGCGCCCTGGTGAAGGGTGAGGCATCGGAGGTCTACTACCGCGACGGCCGGCTCCGGATCGGATCCTGGGGGTACGGCGGCCTGCGGATGGGTTCGGACGTCGCGGCGGTCCGGCAGAACCTGAAGCTCATCGTGCGGGGTGGCGAGATTCCGGCATCTGTCAACAGCGATGTCGTCTCCACCTGGGGCGCGACGCTCGGCGGCGGCTATTATGTCTGGCGGTCTGGCATCGGCATTACCAGCGACGGCCGGATCATCTTCGTCTACGGACCGGATTTGAACGCCCAGACGCTGGCCAGCCTGCTTCGCCGGGCTGGCGCTGTGACGGCCATGGAGCTGGACATCAATCCCGATTGGATGTCGTTTATGTACTACCTGTCGAAGAACCACCCAGGGGATCCGATACCGTATAACCTGCTACGCGGTCAGATCCAGCCGCCTGACAGGTACTATTCCACCTCCAACCGAGACTTTACGGCGGTCTTCGCCCGATGACAGTTCCCACGCCGGCGGCCCAGATTGCCGAGCCAGAGAACGGTAGTTCAGCGCGTCTCACCGGACCGGTCCGCTGGCTGAAAGCGGTACTGCGGAGCACTCGGCCGCGGCAGTGGCCGAAGAACCTGCTGGTCTTCGCCGCACCGCTGGCGGGTGCCACGGTCGGACGCCATAACGGGCTGTGGTACGCACTCGTCGCCGCGGCCGCGTTCGTGGCCGCGTCAGCCGCCGTCTACATGATCAACGATGTGGTTGATGTTGAGCGGGACCGCGCTCATCCGTATAAGAAATTCCGGCCGATAGCTGCTGGCCTGCTTCCGGTGCGGCATGCGGTCGCGCTCGCCGTGTGCTTCGTGCTGGCCGCGCTGGGGGCCGGCTTCGCGATCGGCGTTCCCGGGCTCGCGGCCACGATCGCGGCCTACCTGATCATCTCCTTCCTGTACTCGGCAGGGCTCAAGCACGTTCCGTTCGTGGAACTCGCCTGCGTCGCCTCCGGCTTCGTGCTCCGGGTGATGGGCGGCGCCGCCGCGACGCACGTACCGCCCTCTGGCTGGTTCCTGCTCGTCTGCAGCCTGGGCGCGCTGATGGTCGCGCTCGCCAAGCGGTTCACCGAGCTAACGGTCCTCGGTGCCGACGCGGCCACGCACCGACCGGCCATGCACGGCTACACGGCACAGGCGCTGCGGCTGGCTCAGCGCACGGTTTCGGTGATCATGGTTGCGTCGTACCTGCTCTGGGCCTCGCACGAGCCAAGGCCAGGGACCCGGGTCTGGCATCTGATCAGCGCGATTCCGCTGGCAGCCGCTCTCGCCAGGTTCGACCGGCTCACCGCCAGGGCCACGAGCAAGCCGGTCGAGGATCTGATCGCACGTGATCCGCTGATGGTCTGCTGCGAGCTAGCCTGGCTGGTGCTGTTCTCGCTGGGCCTGTAAATCTCGCTGGGCCTGTAAATCTCGCTGGGCCTGTCAGTCTCGCCGGGCCCTGTACCCGCGGCCCGGCCAGCTTGAAGGAGATATCGATGTTGGACGACCTGAACAGGCCTGCTCGGATCCTGCTGCTCGGCGGCACCAGCGAGATCGGCCTGGCGATCCTGGCGGCACTGGCCGTGCCGCGGAATAGCGAGATCCTGCTTGCCGGGCGCGATGAGCAGCGACTGGTGGCGGCGGGCAAGGAACTGCCTTACTCGTGCACGCCGCTCACCTTCGACGCGCTGGCAACCGATACCCACCAGCTGCTGATCGACCAGGTGTTCGCCGGTGGCCCGCTCGATCTGGTGATCGCGGCGACCGGTGTGCTCACGCCGCAGGAGGAGGTGGACAGCGATCCGGTGCTGGCCGCGCACATGATCGACACTAACTTCACCAGTCATGTCACGACCTTGCTCGCTGTGGCGGCCAAGATGCGGGTACAGCGGCACGGCACGATCGTCGTGCTCTCGTCGGTCGCCGCGATCCGGCCGAGGAAAGCGAACTTTGTCTACGGTGCGGCCAAGGCAGGCCTGGACTCTTTCGCTCGCGGACTGACCGATGCCCTGGCCGGCACTGGCGTGCGGGTTCTGCTTGTCCGGCCTGGTTTCGTCACGGGCCGGATGACGGCGGGTATGAGCGCGGCGCCGCTTTCGTCTACGCCCGCTCAGGTCGGAGCCGCGGTTGCCAGTGCGCTCGACGGCGGTTCTTCGCAGCTGTGGGTGCCGCGCAGTCTCGGCGCTGCCGCCTCCGTGCTCCGCCTGATACCCCGGCCGCTGTGGCGCCGCATGCGCCGGTAGCTCAGACCACCTGATACGGCCGTCATCCCGTCGTAATGTTTGAGGTGCCATGCAGGGTTAGCTTTTCAGGCGCCCAGTTACTGGTTCAGGCGGTCATGTTCGATCAGCGAGTTAGGTGGCAGGCAGGCGGCACCGGGTTCCTGCCTGACGTCGCCTGGCCGGTCTGCTCGGGGCGGGTGCCTGTCCTCGCCGACTCCTTCAGCTCGCGGCCGGAAACTGGCTACGGGATTGACCTGAATCCGGCATCCGATGAGCTGGCGCGGTGGACTAGCGGCGAAGATCCAGCCGTGACCCTGCTGGTCGGCCCCAGTGGTTACGGCAAGTCTGCACTCGCTGCCGCCGTCGTGCACGGTCACTGGCGATCGCAAGTCTCGGACCTGCAGGTATGGATCAACGGATCGAGCAGGTCGGCCATCGTGGTTGGCTACGCTCAGGCGGCTGGTGACATAGGCCTGGCCGATCCAGGGGCTCGCCCTGACGTCGCGGCGGCGCGATTCCTCGACTGGCTGGCTCGTACGGATCGCCGGTGGCTCGTCGTCCTCGATGACGTACTGGACTCGGCGGCGGTCCGCGGGCTCTGGCCTGCCGGTGCGTCCGGGCAGGTTCTGGTCACCTGCCGTCAGCCCGCTGCCCTGGCTGAGCTGGGCGAGCGTGGCGCCAGGGTCTGCGAGATCGGGGAGTTCAGCCCGCGTGAGGCGCTGGCTTACCTGGCCGCCAGGCTGTACGACAACACCGATCAGCGGGTTCAGGCCCTCGACCTGGCTGGTGACCTGCACTGCATGCCCCTGGCACTCGCACTGGCGACGGCCACGATGGCCGGTACCTCGCTGACCTGCCGCGAATACCGGCTCAGATTCGCGGGCCGCCTGCAGGAACTGCTCGGCAGGACGGCGGACGCCTCGGTGTCGCCGGCCGAGGTCGTATGGTCACTGGCGCTCGACCGGGCCGATCAGCGGCCGCCGGCCGGCGCAGCCCGGCCGGTCCTTGCCCTGACGGCACTCCTGGACCAGGCCGGAGTGCCGGCTCAGGTGATCACCAGCCGGGCTGTGTGCGGCTACCTGGCAGGTCGGGGCAACGGGACCGCGACCGATCCGCACTACGCCTGGGCCGGGCTGGGCAACCTCGCCCAGTCTGGCCTGGTCAAGGTCGATCAGCCGACCACGGCCGGTCTGGTGGTCGTGCATCCGATCGTTCAGGCCGCTGTCCGCAGGCTGGTCCCGGCCGTCGTCTTGGATCAGGCGGCCCGAGCGGCGGCTGACGCGCTGCTTGAGGCCTGGCCGCAGCTCGAAGCGGAGCTCGAACTGGCGCAGGCACTACGCGATTGCGCTATCGCGCTCCGCGAGGTCGCCGGAGACGTGCTCTGGACCCCGGAGCCGCATCCCGTTCTGATCAGAGCGGGTACCAGCCTGACTGACGCCGGAATGATCCGGGCTGCAATCGACTACTGGCAGTCACTGCTAGCCTCCAGCGGGCGGATTCTTGGTCCTGGTCATGCGCGGACACTGGCGTTCCGTGATCTGCTGGCCAATGCCTGTGAGGCTGCCGGGCAGCTTGATGACGCGATCGAGGGCTACCTGATCAGCGTCGCGGACCGTGAGCGGGTACAAGGTCCCGATCATCGGGACACGCTCACCGCTCGTACCGCCCTGGCGCGGACCTACCGGGCAGCGGGTGCGTTTGAGGCGGCGGTCTCCGTCTACGAGCGGGTGCTGGCCGACCGGGAATGGGTACTAGGTACGGAGCATCCCGACACACTGGCCGCTCGCAGTCAGCTGGCTAGCACATATCATCTCGCAGGCGAGCTGGACAGTGCGATCGCGCTGTATCAGAACAACCTCGCCGAATGGGAGCGGGTGTTCGGACCCGATCACCGGGAGGCCCTGACCGAGTACGCCAACCTCGGCCGCGTCTACCAGTCAGCCGGGCGACTCGATGATGCGATCGCGATCTTCCGCAGGGTCCGCACGATCCGGGAGCAGACCCTGGGCCCGAACCATCCGGATACGCTCACGGCCTGCGGTCACCTCGCCTACGCCTACCGCACTGCAGGGCGGATGAAAGAGGCCATCCCCTGCTACCGGCAGACGCTGACCGGCCGGGAGACAGTCCTCGGGCCTGATCACCCCGATACCCTGACGGCGCTGGCGAACATGGCATCGTGTTACCACTCGGCGCACCGGATGAAGGAAGCGATCCCGCTGTACGAGCGATTGCTCGCCGACCGGGAGCGGGTCCAGGGCCCGGATCATCCGGACACGCTGACCGCGCGGGGCAACCTTGCGGGGGGTTACCACTCGGCCGGCCGCCTGGCGGACGCGCTGCCGGTCTACGAGCGAACGCTGGCCGACTTCGAGCGGGTGCTCGGCGCGGATCACCAGGACACACTGACCTCGCGCGGCAATCTTGCGCACGCGTACTACATGGCCAGGCGGCATAGTGACGCGATCGCTGCCTTCGAGCGAACATTCGCCGACTGTTCGCGGGTACTCGGTCCTGATCACCCGCTGACCCGCACAATTAGCGACAATCTCGATGCGGCGACCCGCTGAGCATCTTTGCTCGCAGATAAACCCGATGGTCGTGTGGTGTTCGCCACAATTGATGTCCGTGCAGGTCAGACTAGGTTACGCGAACGTTTTTGGCCAATCTGAACGCCAGTAAAGGTAAGCTCTTTACGGAGCCATTGGTATTTTATTAAGTCAATTACAGAGTCGGCGTCCCGGCCCACGGGAATGATCATCGGCGGCCGGACTGACGCCTGACTGGGCGCCCCGAGCCGCGCCGGTGAACCGTTGAGGTAAGGAGGCGCTTGGCTGTGAGCACCATAGGCTCGACCCTCACCAGGACCAAACAGGTCGGCGTGGGAGCACGGCAGCTGCACATCGCGATGGTCGCACCGCCGTACTTCGATGTTCCGCCCAAGGCATATGGCGGGATCGAAGTGGTGGTCGCCGATCTGGTCGACGCGCTGGTAGCCCGAGGACATGAGGTGACCCTGATCGGCGCGGGCAAGCACGCGACCAAGGCTCAGCGGTTCATCACCACCTACGACGTCGGGCCTGCGGACCAGCTTGGTGAGCCGATGCCCGAGATGGTGCACGCGGCGAAGGTCGCCAGCATCCTGGACACGCTCAACGTCGATGTGATCCATGATCACACCATGGCCGGGCCGCTGATGGCCCGCGGCCGGCTGACTCCGACCGTGGTGACCGCCCACGGCCCGGTCCGAGGCGATCCTGGCGACTACTACCGTGCGCTCGGCGGTACGGTCCAGCTGGTCGCCATATCCGGTGCCCAGCGATCAAGCGCGCCCGACCTTGCCTGGGCGGCCACCGTGCACAACGCGATCCGGGCGGATACGTTCCCGTTCCGCGGCACGAAGGACGGCTACGCGCTCTTCCTCGGCCGGTTCCACCCGGAGAAGGCACCGCACCTGGCGATCGACGCTGCCAGGGCTGCCGGGATGGCTGTCATCCTGGCCGGCAAGTGCTCCGAGCCGATCGAGCGCGCCTATTTCTCGCGGGAGATCGAGCCCAGGATCGGCGCCGACGTGACCATCTTCGGGGTGGCCGACGCGGTGGCCAAGCGGGATCTGCTGTCGCGGGCAGGCTGCCTGCTGTTCCCGATCTGCTGGGACGAGCCGTTTGGCCTCGTCGTGATCGAGGCCATGGCCTGCGGAACACCGGTGGTCGCCCTGCGTCGCGGCGCCGTGCCTGAGCTGATTGTGCATGGCAAGACCGGCATCATTGTCGACACACCCGCGGAGATGCCCGACGCCATCCCGCGTGCGCTCCTGCTCGATCCGGCAGATTGCCGCAGGCACGTGGAGTCCGGCTTCACCGTCGACGTGATGGCTGCGGGCTACGAGGCCGTCTACAACCGCACCCTGGCGACCGTTCCTGAGCCGTGGCTGGTGCAAGGGCAGGCTCCGGCAGTCAACTAGCCGGCATCGAGGCAGCCGCTGCCCTGGGAGTACCGCCCGAGCAGGTCTTCAAGACGCTGATCGCCAGCGTGGATGGCAAGCTGACCGTCGCGGTCGTCCCGGTAGCCGGCCAGCTGATCCCGGCAGGCTGGTCGGCAGGCGACGGCTGACGGCGAGTGCCGCGAGCGCCGCCGCTGCCGCGATAGCGAAGGCAATCGTGACGCCAGCCGAGACGGCCCAGCCTGCGCGTGCGGCCAGCGCCAGGGCCGCGCCGCCGAGCCCGATGCCCATCGCCGTGCCCAGCACGTCAGCGAGGTTGAGCGAGGCCGACGCCCACCCTTCCTGGCCGGCCGGTGCCTGTCTGAGCATCAGCAGCGAGATCGGCGAATAGCTCAGCCCCATCCCGAGGCCCGCCACGCTCCAGGCGGCTATTCCTTCAGCTATTGCGACGTCGCTGCGGAGCATCAGGACCAGCCCCGCCATCCCGGCCATGATGATCATCAGGCCGATCCTGACAAGCCGGCGGCCCTCCCAGCGGGAGTTCAGCCTGGCCTGGATCCAGGCCCCGGCCGTCCAGCCCAGGGTGGACCCGGTGACCGCCAGCCCGGCGAGCACCGGACTGCGATGCCGGACGATCGTGATCGCTAGCGTGACGAATGCGTCAGACCCGAAGAACGCGAAGGTCAGCAGGCCTCGGCTGAGGATCGTGGCCGGCAGTCCTGGCCGCGCGGCGAAGGTACCGGCCGGCAGCAGCCGGCGCAGCACCGGAACCCCGATCGCGCCGCCAGCGACGATGGCCACGGCCCCGGCCAGGTGCTGCCCAGACCCTGCCGCCAGGGTCAGGCCGCCTAGCACGAACCCGGCCGCCATCGCGACTCCCACGCCATCGACGATCCGGTGTCCTGCCGTAGCCGGTTCGGCTGGCCGGCCGAGCCGCACCAGCGCAGGGATCGCGAACGGCCCGGTCACGGCCACGAAAGGCAGCAGGCCAAGGAAGACCCAGCGCCAGCCGAACAGGTGAGCCACCTCGGCGCTCAGCGCGGGTCCGGCTAGGCCGGGCGCCACCCATGCGGTGGACATGATCGCCATCATCCGAGCCCGCATGGCCTCCGGCAGGCTCCGCCCGATAGCGACATATGCGACAGCGGGAATCGCACCGGCCCCGAGTCCCTGCAGCGCGCGGCCTGCCACCAGCACCGCCATCGTCGGCGCCAGACCAGCCACGGTCAGCCCGGCGCCGAAGAGCAGCAGCCCGGCCACATAAGGGACGGCAGGCCCGCGCCGGTCGGCTTCCCGCCCGGCGGCGACGATGCCGACCACCGTGCCCAGCATGAACGCACTGAACACGAACCCGTACAAGGTCAGCCCGTGCAGGTCGCGGGCGACCACGGGCATGACCGTGACGACGGCAAGTGCCTCGGAAGCGACGAACGTGATCGTCAGCACCAGCCCGGCCGTGAGCGCCCGCCGCTCCGGCGCCCACAGCCCGTCGTTCATCGAGCCCTCGCCAGTTACTTCGATGCTCTGCACAGGGCCCATAGAACCCGAGGATAGAAGTTAAGCCGCACTTGAAGTCAACCCGGCGCGGACGGCCGGGGCTGGCGATACGGCGCTCTCACCCGATCCCGGCCGAGCAGATGGCGCCGCGATCGGCTCCGGAGACCAGCGCGGCGTACTTGGCCAGCGCTCCGCTGGTGTAGTTCGGCGCAGGACGCTTCCAGTCCGCCCGCCGGGAAGCTAGCTCCGTCTCGCTCACCAGCAGGTCAAGCCGTCGCTGCCCGATGTCAACCGCGATCTTGTCGCCGTCGGCGACGAGCGCGATCGGCCCGCCGTCAAAGGCCTCGGGCGCGGCATGCGCGATGCACGCGCCGAAGGTCGCCCCGGAGAACCGCCCGTCGGTGACCAGCACCACGTCCTTGCCCAGCCCGGCGCCCTTGATCGCGGCCGTCACGGCGAGCATCTCGCGCATGCCAGGCCCGCCCTTCGGCCCCTCGTACCGGATCACCAGCACGTCGCCCTTGCTGACCCGGCCGCCGGTGATCGCGGCAAAGCAGTCCTCCTCGCGCTCGAACACCCGCGCCGGACCCTCGAACCGCAGCCCCTCAAGGCCGGGCACCTTGACCACCGCGCCGTTCGGCACCAGGCTGCCGCGCAGCACCGCGAGCCCGCCCTCGGTGCTGATCGGATCCGACAGCGGGTGCACGACCTCCCCATCGGGCTGTGCCGCGCCGTTGACGTTCTCGGCCAGCGTGCGTCCGTTCACCGAGATCGCGTCACCGTCGATCAGTCCCGCGCTCAGCAGTTCGCGCAGCACCACCGGGAGGCCGCCGACCTGGTCGAGCTCGCTCATCACGAACCGCCCGGCCGGCCGCATCGACGCGATGTGCGGCGTGCGCCGGCTGATCACGTCGAAGTCCTCCAGGG
>OCZU010000164.1_pt1 | contig 48316 bp, 41 predicted proteins | sample 1539001 | NCBI WGS metagenome assembly OCZU01 (sample SAMEA3539306, study PRJEB22396) | soil metagenome | biome: tundra; feature: field; material: soil | place: USA | collected 2010-05 | depth 0.15 m | reverse complement strand
AATGTCGGTGTCGGGGCCCGAAACCCAGCCGGCCTGCCCGTCAAAGCCGCGGCGAATTTCTCCGTAGCCCGGAATATTGATGATCGAAAGATATTTGTTGGGGGCTCTGGCGTAGGACTCCGCGGTGCCGTCGGTGGTCACGCCGACGAGTTCCAGCGTACCCTTCGAGGTTCTCGTCGTGAATTTTGAAATGGCGGAGCGGCCGCCGAGAGCAGTGACGTAGCGCGCGAGTATATCGTCAACCGAAGGATCGGCGGCTTGCGTTGCGGTCGCACGCCAAACCACTAAGGTTAGGCTGCAAAGTAGAAGCGCCAGAATAGTTTTTCTTTTCACGATGCACCCCGTTTGTCGGCTTGCGGGTTTGCCCACTTGCGACAGTCTGCCTAGCCGATTTTCGCCCAAAAGAAATGCCGTGCGCGGTCGCGCCGCTACACATTGAGCTGCAGCAATTCCAGCGCGCGTTGTATGACCGTTTCGACGCGGCTGGGATCCGGAAGGCTGCCTTGCGCAAAATCGCGCGTGCCGCCTCCCTTTCCACCCGCAGTCGAGACGCAATCGCGTAATAAAGCGTTCATGTCGCCATCAAGCCCGCCGCTTTGTGCAAAAATGATATGGCCGGCGCGGGTACCTAGAATTGCGCGAACGGAAGGTTGCGCGACGATTTTCGTGGCGAGCAGGCGCAAATAGCTCGGATCCGGCTCGTCAAGGACGTGCGAGACGATCGCGGGCTTTCCCGGTTTTCCGGCACGGCCTTCGGTGGCTAACAGCATCAGGGCCTGAACTTCGGCAAGTTCCTCTGTGAGGCGCTGGCGAGCGCGGTGACCCGTTTGGCGGTCTTCTAGGGCGCGCGCAACCATGGCGGGCACGTCTGCTGCGCCGCAGCTTAGTTGACGGCCGGCCTCGCCAAGCAACGTGGCGTCCGAACGGGCGGCACGCAACGCGCGGTATCCGCACACAAATTCGACCCGCCAGTTGGATTTCACTTTTTCGAGTTTGCGCAAGAGAATCACGCCGATTTGTCCGGTTCGGGAGACGTGCGTGCCTCCGCAGGGCTGGCGGTCGAATCCTTCGATTTCGATGGCGCGAAGGATTCCTTCGCGATCCACTTGTTTACGAATTCCGGCGGCGGCCAGTTCTTCGGCCGTGCCGAACAGAATATTTACGGGACGGTCGTCGAAAATAATTTCGTTTGTGCGGCGTTCCGCGGATTCCATTTGGCGCTGATCGAGCGATGGAGCGACGAGATCGATGCTGGAGATTTCGCGCCCGAGGTGAAACGAGACAGTCTGCATTTTGAAAAGCTCGATGAAGGCGGCGGAAAGCAAATGCTGGCCGGTGTGCTGCTGGATGTGATCGAAGCGGCGCTCCCAATCGATGCTTCCGTGGATAGGCCCCGTTGGAACTGCGCTATCGGTGAAATGAATCAGGCTGCCGTCTTCCTCATCGAGAACCTCCACCACTTTTGCGCCGCCGAGAGCGCCGGCGTCATGCGGCTGTCCACCGGAGGTGGGATAAAAGGCCGTGCGATCGAGAATTACTCGCCAGCGATCACCGTCTTTATTGCAAGAAATTACTTGCGAATCGAATTCCCGAAGGAAGGAATCGTAATAATAAAGGCGCTCTGTCACGGCAAATTTGTCCACTGATCAACCTTAAGAGTTGCCTAAACAATTGACTCAAAAATTCGCCTAAGAATTGGGCCGAAGAGCAGTTTCCCAGGCTTCGCTATACTTGTATCCGGTGCCGGTGTTGAAGAGGACGACGGTGTCGTCGGGGCGAATCCATCCGCTGGCCGCGAGTTTTTGAGCGGCAACGACGGTGGCTGCTCCTTCGGGCGCGGCGAACATTCCTTCCAGGCGCGCCAGTTCCCTGCCGGTGGCGAGCATCTCTTCATCGGTAACTGCGATGGCGGTGCCGTGCGTCGTCTTGATATCCGCGAGCATGATGAAATCGCCAATTGCTTTCGGCACGCGCAGGCCGGATGCGACCGTGGCGGCGTTTTGAAAGAATTCTGATGAGGCGGCGCCTTTATCAAATGCCTGCACAATTGGGGCGCAACCGGTCGCTTGCACGCTGACCATGCGCGGACGCTCCGCGCCGATCCAGCCCATCGTTTGCATTTCGTCGAAGGCTTTGCACATGCCAATTAGACCGACGCCGCCGCCCGTAGGATAGATAACCACGTCTGGAAGTTTGCCGTCGAATTGTTCCCACAATTCGTAGCCCATCGTTTTTTTGCCCTCGATGCGGTAAGGCTCTTTGAGCGTGGTGACTTCAAACCAGCCGTTTTTCTCTTTATTTTCGGCGACGTATTTGCCGCAGTCAGAGATTAGTCCATCTAGCTTTCGTACGTCCGCGCCGAAAGCCATGCATTCCAGTACGTTGGCGCGCGGGGTATCCGCCGGCATTACGATCACAGCGGGAATTCCTGCCTTCGCAGCATAGGCTGCGAGCGCGCCGCCGGCGTTGCCGGCAGTCGGAGTTGCAAGAGCCTTTGCGCCTAACGCGCGAGCTCGAGTGACGGCGACAGAAAGTCCGCGCGCCTTGAAGGAGCCTGTCGGATTCAACCCCTCGTCCTTGATATAAAGGCCCCGCAGACCAAGCTTTTGTCCCAGCCGCGACGCCGTAAGGACTGGAGTCATGCCCTCGCCAAGGGTTACTGGGTCGTCGCCCGGGAGTACTTCCGCGTATCGCCACATGTTTTGCGGGCGGTTCTTCAGGGCCTCCCGCGCGAGAGTTTTCGCGGCCTTCTGCAGGTCGTACCGCGCGAGCAGAGGCTTGCCGTCATCGGGGCAGAGGTTCTGCAGCTTCGTGTGCGGAAGTGTTTTATGACATTGCGAGCATTCCAAATGCGTGAGAGTGGACAGGTTTTGTAGTGACATTGGAGATGCCAGTTTATCACAGGACTGCGATTAGCTATTTGCGTCTAACGCTCAGGGAAATGCAGCGCTGACAACGGTGTCCGCAGGGACAGTAGCCACGCGTCGGGCTTCCGATTAGAATTGATGAATGGCGATTCGCCTTATCGCGCTAGATATCGATGGCACGCTCTTGGACAGCGAATGGAAGCTGCCTGATGCGAATCGAGCTGCCGTGGCCGAAGCTGTGCGGCGCGGCATTGAAGTAGCCCTGGTGACTGGACGACGATTTGATTTCGCAAAGCCTATTAGCGAGCAACTGGGATGCCCGGTCACGATGGTCGTGAATAACGGCGCGCTGGTGAAGGCGAGTGACGGTGAGACGCGGCTCCGGAAATTGCTGCCGACGAATGTGGCGCGAGACGTTCTTGCTGCCACAAAAACCTTGATTGATGGAACGGCGGTGGTATTTGATCGTCCGCGCGAGAACCAGGTGATTTTCGACCGCTTGAACTTGGAAAATGAATCCCGGCGCGGATATTACGAGCGCAACAAAGAATATATATCCTTTTGCTCGCCACTGGAGTCTTGTCTAACGGAGGACCCGATTCAAGTGATGTACAGCGGGCCGGTGGGCACGGTGAGGGCTGCGGCGCAGGCGCTACGCGGAATGCGCAATGCGAATCAGTTTGCCCTGGCCATAACGGAATATGAAGCGCGCGATTTCGCTCTGGCCGATGTTGTGCATCCGGCGGTATCGAAGGGCGCGACACTTGCCGAATGGGCTGGATTGCGAGGATTCGCGCGAGAAGAAGTGATGGCGATCGGCGATAATTTAAATGACCAGGAGATGCTGGAATTTGCAGGCGTTCCGGTAGTTATGGGAAACTGTGTAGCCGAACTGAAACGCAGCGGCTGGCACGAAACCCTGAGCAATGATGAAGCCGGAGTGGCTGCGGCGATTTGCGCGTACGCGCTGGAACCAATTTCATGAGCAATTTCACAAGGGCTAGCGAACTCGGGCGAAGATCGTGGAAGCGGCAACTGGCGCGAATTTCCACGTTGGCGGTGATCGCTCTTTTTGCCGGAACTGCTGCCCACGCGGAATATGCTGTGATGCGTTCCGGCGCGCGATTTCACATTACCGGATACGAGGTTTCCGGCGCCACGATCCGATTGCATCTGGCCGGAGGCGCTGTGGACGTTGCGGTGGACGATATTCTGCGTTTTGAACCGGAAGAGATCTTCCAAGCTGAGTCGCTAAAGCCGGTCGTCGCTCTGACCGGGCCGTACGCGGAATTGATCCGCGTGGCGTCGGCGAAATATTCGCTGGATCCCTTGCTGCTGGCGAATGTGATGGCGGCGGAATCGAATTTTAATCCGCGCGCTGTTTCCAGAAAAAACGCGCAAGGATTGATGCAGCTCATGCCCGAGACTTCGTCGCGGCTGCTAGTGAAAAATCCGTTCGATCCCGCTCAGAATATTGATGCTGGGGCTGCGTATCTGAAACAAATGTTGAATCGCTTTGATGGAAACGTGGCACTTGCGCTGGCGGCTTACAATGCCGGGCCTGACCGTGTGATTCAGTATGGCGGAGTGCCGCCGTTCCGCGAGACGCAGGATTACGTCGAGCGCATTACGAAGCGCGTGAATCAGGGAATTTCTCCGTCCGCGATTCCCGTGGGGACGCAGAACGTTCAATTTTCCTCTGCCAAGAAAACTCCTCAGTCAAGACAGTAGGTTGATTGCTTCCACAGAGGTTAAAACCTGGTGTCGTTCGCCAAAAGTCTGTACGCCTGTGATTCCAATAACATAGACCATTGCGATTCACAACCTGATTGCGATAACACACGTATATGTTTCGAACCTTGCAGCTTCTCTTAGGCAGCATTCTCCGGGTTTTTCACTCCCGGTCAAGCCTATTACTCGAAAACCTCGTTCTCCGGCAGCAGCTTTCTGTTCTCAAGCGCAAACATCGTTAGGATTGGCCTGGGCCTTGAGTCTGACCGGAGCCAGGAGGTTGGCCCGGATTCTGCGGCGGGCCTGGAGTAGCGGGCGGCTGAGTTCCAGTTGGAGCGCCGGTGGGAGCTGCGCCCGGAGCGCCTGGGATTGCTGTTGGATCGTAAATGAATTCCCACTGGAAATACGATGTGCCAAGTTTGTATACCCGCAATGACGACGTTTTGATTTTGCTGGCCACTCCGATAATACTTCCGCCGAAAACCGGGGAATCACTCGTCGTTTGATCGGACTGGCCGGGAATTCCGGGCGGCGAAGGCGGCGTTTGCGTTCCGGTGCCCGCGGATGGCTGTTGGCCGGGCAGTCCGCCGGGGCCGGTCGCCGGAGCTGCTCCTGGCGGAGCGCCGCCGAGCGGGCCGGCAATGGGCATCGCGCCCTGCAACTGCGTGTGCATCACACTTCCGGATAATTGGCCGTTTGGGAGAATATAAATTAGCCGCCAACTGCCGTCCCCTTTGTTCATCGGATCTTTGTACGCTTTGCGGATGAACATGGGCTGATCGGTGTGATAGGCAGTCAGCTCCTCCATGGTTTTCGGGAACCGGCCATTTTTTTTGTAAAAAAGGCGAATGGCTCTGACGTATTGATTGCCGCGCCACGCGAGTTCCTCTTCCCTTTGCCGCTGGCCTTCGGTCCTGATGCTCAGCGATCCGACGACGGCGAAAATCATCAGTGTGGCGACGAGAAAAATGACCATGAGCAGCGCGTAGCCGCGCTCTCTGCCTGCTGAAACGAGTCTGGAGTTTTGCGCTGTCATGGGCGAGCATCCTGCTCAATCGGAAGCGTAGTACGGCGCGATGAAGAAATCTCCATCAACTCGACGGTATCATTTCCGATGCGCGTAACGCGCAAACGGTTTTCCAAAGTGTCACCAATTCCGGCGATGAATATGTCTTCGCCGTTTGTAAAGAACGCGCGGCGCGCTCCCGTGCGCGAATCGTCCACGTATCCGTAAAATTTCAAGTCCACCTGTACGGGAGGCGGAGGTGGCGGAGGTCCAGGCATTACCGGGGGCGCGTTTGCTTCGCGATGCTTTCTCTCTTCCGGAGTTTCCACATGCGGCGGCGGAGTTTCACTGAAAATATTCCGATGGCTGCCGGTGTATTGCACGTGGCGCAGGCCTTCGAGCAAATCCATCCGCAGCGATGGATTTTCGACGGCAATGGGCTGGTAATTTCCTTCGATAGAAACTGCCGCCGAGGCACCGGAATTCCCCCGGTTGTTAAGAAAGTAGATCAGCCCAGACAACGCAGCCAGCACGACGAGCAGACCCACCAGATTGCGTTCGCGGTTTGTCATGAGCGGAAGTAGGTCCGCAATTCAAGATTTAATTTCAGCGTTCCTTCGCTGCTGGAATCGAGCGAAAGGCTATCCAGCAAATAAAAACTGTTGGAGCGTTCCAGTGCATTGATGAAACTTACCAGACTGGGATACGCGCCCTGCATGGTGATGTTAATGGTGATTTCATCCACGCCGCGCTTTTCAATATTCTTTTGCCGGAAATGCGTGGAGGTGATTTGCAGCCCTGAATCCTTCGCAAGAGCCCCGAGCTCCTCAACAATGGAAGAAGACCAGGCGGTGGTGGGACGCAGATCCTTTTGCATGAACGAAGTTGTTTCAGTTTCGACACCGGGCAGGCCGGAGCGGATCGCTTCCGCGCGGCGAATATCAGCGGCCATCAAGTCGCGGCGTCGGCTTAACGCACGGACTTCGTTGCCGGGGGCGCCTGGAGAAGCAGCAAGCTGCCAATTCACGCCAATCAAGACAACGTCCGCCAGCAGTATTAATCCGATGATGAAGCGGATTGCGTTCTTCCGGGATTTCGATCCTATGACCATTGTTCAGTTCGCCGCGTACCAGGCAGTCAAGTCGAGATAGACACGATCTGGATCGTTCGCGTGTTGCGGCCGAGTTTCAGACGTCAACGCAATGTGGGAAAACGATTTAGATTTCTCAAGCGCGCGCAGGAATTTCAGTTTGGCGTCATCAGAGACAGCACCCACTACCATGTGCAATTCGACGTGACCGGGGACGAGGCGCGGACCAATATTTACAATGCGAACACCCTCCGGCAAAAGACCTTCAAAGTCCATGAAAATGCGAGTCCACGGGAAGCTGCGTTCTTCAATTAATCCATTCAGATACGCGGAACGATCGCGAACTTCCAGAACATTCTGGCTATTGAAAAAGGTCTCCAGCGCCTGGCGGCGCTCAGTGAGAGAGTTCACTTCATTTTGAATCGCCGAAATTTCCGCGCGGCGAGCCTGATTGGCCTCGCGAACGTTGTAGGCCTTCCAAGAAAGCCCGACGAGCGCGATGACTCCAACCGTGGCGATAATCGCCGCACCAAAGACGAACCGATGGTCGTTTTCCAGCGGCGAGGTAGCGAGATTTAGGCGGATGCGCATTGAGATTTTATAGGGCGGTGCTAGGCTCCGCGATTCATGCTCCAGCCAATCAACGTATCCAGATCGCGGTCCGCGAGGCGCTGATTATCAGAATTCAATCGTCCCTCAGATTGAGCCGCGTTGAGCAGACCGGAGACTTCGCAGTGAAGCTCTGATTCCAGCGGCTCGCGAAATTCTTCCAGGCGCGCGCCAAAGCCGGATAGCCGAACCGAACCGAGTCCTTCGCTCCAGGCATCCTGATAGTAGGCGGCCACCGGAAAGATCTCATCGAGAAGCGTGCGCGGATCTAACCTGTCCAATTCGGCGGAAAGATCCGTACAACGATAACCGCAGAGCACACCTTCGCGGGCAATCACCGTGGCAAGCGTCGTGCCGGAAAGACGCGCCATCATGGTGGGCCGATCGTCGTGAAGCAGCGGGATCGTGGCCAGAGTGGAACTCAGCACAACTCCTACGCTCGCCCCCGAAGATTCAAGAACGTTTTCGTATTCCTTTACGATCCGCAGGCGCGCAAGTGATGTGACGATGTCCACGCCGTCTTCCCGCGGCGCCTGGCGCATGTACGAAATCAACGTTTCCTCGGCTTCAAACGGGACACTTTTCTTCAGACGCCAGCGGAGCATTGGAATTGCGTCCGCCGAGCTCCGGGGGAAAACATCAAAGTGCAAAACAAAAACACGAATTACTTCGTCGGGCACGAACAAAGCGATGGGCTGGTTTTTCACGCCGATCTGGTGCAACACTTTTTCGACCGCCTGACGCACCGCCGCAACGTCAATCAGATTCGTCTCCACAGCGGAAGGCTTGACGGCGCCGGCGGGAATTTCGGCGACAGCAAAATCAGCAAGTCCAAACGATCCGCGCTTCCAGTGGGCGGCTGCCACGTGTTGAGTGGAAATCTCGCACGCCACCAGAGGGTGCGGCATCGCATCGAGCAAGCGCGCGATTTTGCGCACGAATGAGTTGCCGTAAATTCCTTGTCGATATTGGCCCGGATCACTCAATAAACGTCACCTTGTTGATTTCCTTGAGAGTTGTGACGCCGGCGCGGACCTTGGCCAATCCAGCGTCACGCAGGAAGGTCATGCCCGAATCTCTTGCGGCGCGCTTGATTTCAGACGTCGGGCGGCGATTGATAATCATTTCGCGGATCGTGTCCGTCAAATCGAGCAATTCAGAAATTGCCGCGCGGCCGTGGTAGCCGCTGCCGGCACATTCCAGGCAGCCTGCGCCACTGGCGAGCGGAATTTGCGACCAGAGAGCCGGGTCAAGCGCCGACGCTTTCATTTCTTCCGGCGTGGGCCGGGTCATTTTCTTGCAATGTTCGCAGACCACGCGCACCAGTCGTTGCGCGAGAATGCAATTCAGGGCGGAAACGAAATTGTATGGCTCAACGCCCATGTTGATGAAACGGCCGATCACGTCGGTGACGTTGTTAGCGTGAACGGTTGTGAAAACCAAGTGACCGGTAAGCGCGGATTGAATGGCGATTTGCGCCGTTTCCTCGTCACGAATTTCGCCGACCATGATTTTGTCGGGGTCGTGGCGCAAAATCGAGCGCAAGCCGCGGGCGAACGTCAGGCCTTTCTTTTCGTTTACCGGAATTTGTGTGATTCCGCGGACTTGATATTCGACCGGATCTTCGATGGTGATAATTTTGTCTTCGTCGGTTTTGATTTCATTGATGGCCGCATACAGAGTGGTTGTTTTGCCGGAGCCGGTGGGTCCGGTGACCAGCACCATGCCGTACGGCTCCCGAATGTAGCGGCGCAGTTTGCGCAGATCTTCCTGATCGAAGCCGACCACGTCCAGCGTTAGATTATGAAACTTTTCTGAGAGCGTTTCTTTGTCGAGCACGCGGAGAACAGCGTCTTCGCCATTGATGCTCGGCATGATGGAAACGCGAAAGTCCACAGAACGGCTCTTGTAGCGCACGCGGAAGCGACCGTCCTGAGGGACGCGACGCTCGGCAATGTCGAGTTCGCTCATGACTTTAATTCGGGAGAGAATTGTGGAATGCCACTCCTTCGCGATCGGCGTCATGGCGTATTGCAGCACGCCGTCAATGCGGTATTTCACGACGACTTCGATATCGCGCGCTTCAATGTGGATGTCACTGGCGCGGCGCTCAAGCGCGGTGAAAATGATTGTGTCCACCAAACGAACTACCGGACTGATGGCGCTGTCGCTGGTCAGGCGATCGGCGGAGATGGTGTCCTCGTCTTCTTCGCCCGCGACGACTTGCAGCGTAAAAGCCTCGGTGGCTTGCTCCAGAACGCGTTGAGACTGTTCGGTGCGTTTTAGCAGATCGCTAATCTGGGTTGGAGTAGCGACGTTTAAAACGAGTTTCTTACCGATGAGCAAACTGAGTTCATCGCTTAGCAGAACCTGCGCCGGATCGGCGACGGCAATGACCAGAGAGTTTTCGCGCGATTCAATGGGCACAAAATTGAAGCGGAACATCAACTCCGCAGGAATGCTGCGGAATAATTCCGGATCGATGCGCTGTTCGCGCAGATCCACGAAGGTGCAGCGGTAGCGGTCGGCTAAACGGCGAGACCGCTCCTGTTCACCGATCTCGTCGGTGATGATTGGAGCGCCAGCAAGATGATTTACGTGGCTCATAGTTTAAGAACCCGGATTCGCACCCAGCGAAAAACTGAAAATTGGCAAATAAAGCGCCAGCAATATAAACAGTACCACGACGGCCATAAAGACCAGAATTGCCGGCTCGACGACGGCGATCAAAGTTGTGAGCCGAAGATTCACTTCTTCCTCGTAGAATTCCGCGACGCTCGTCAGCATGCTCGGAAGTGCACCGCTGGCTTCACCAACTTCAATCATTTCAAGGGCAAGTTCCGGCACGATACCGGTAGCATGCATGCCGGTGTGAAGAGACTGACCCTCTTTCACAAGTTGGGCGGCTTTGCGGACGGCGTCTCCTACCAGGCGGCTGGTGACGGATTCTGCACCAGTATCCAGCGCCTGCACCAGAGGAGTGCCTCCAGTAAGCAGCGTGGAAAGCGTTCGCACGAACTGAGCCATTTGAAATTTGATCCAGATGTCACCGATGACCGGAAGCTTCAGCTTCACGCGGTCGAGAACCAGAGAGCCAGCGTCGGTGCGTGACCACGAATAAATGGCCAGGGCGGCGGCGATAATCGTTCCCAGCGCCAGCAATAAATACGGGCGAAACTGAACGGTGACGGTAATCAAGATTCGCGTGGTTAGCGGAAGCGCAATGTTCATGTCCGCGTACAATCGCGCGAACTGGGGAATCACGTAAGCCACGATGTAGCTGACGATCGAAATTGCGGCGATCACGAGAATGATCGGATAAATCAATGCGGCAATTAGTTTCTTGCGAAGCCCCGTGGTAACTCGCTGGTAGGTGATGTAGTACTCGAGGACTCCGGAAAGATTGCCGCTCTTTTCGCCGGCGAGAACGGACGTTGTATAAACTTTCGGAAAGCTTCCCTGCTCCACTAGTGCTTCTGAGAGGAGAGCGCCGTCTCGGACGCGCTGGCGGACTTCACTGAGCATCGGGCGAAGTTTCGGCGCAGCTACGCGATCGGAAAGCAAGTCGAGCGCCTTTAGAATTGGAAGCCCCGCGCGAATTAAGGTATTAAATTGCTGATTAAAGATGAGGAAATCCGTGCCGCCAACTGCTTTGGTGCGCTTGCGCTGAAGCAAGGCGCCGACCAAGCCGCCCTGCGCCTTAATCGAATAGACAAATAAACCCCGGTCAGCCAGCTTCTGGCGAGCCTCATCAACGGACTGAGCGGCCTCAACCTGGGAAAATACGCGTCCTGTCGCGTCAGCTACTTTGCAGACAAATTCCGCCACGTATTAAGTTTACCTCAAGCGTGGGGGCCCAAAAAGCGCGGCCTCCGAGTGTGATGCGCAGAAAGATACATCTCCACCCGTCGCTGAGGCGACGGCTGGAACGTCCTCTTCTATAAGACTTAGATGCGGGAAAAAGGTTCAGTGCAAAGGAGTACCACTGCTATCGCCATTCACAATTGCCACGCCTTTAGGGACGATGAAATGGAACATTGCCTCTGGAACCTCAACATCGGCCTGCCACTTCCCAAAGCTGTATTCGAGCTGCACGCCGCCGGCCTGTCGAATTGTGACTCCTGCGAGCCATCCGGTATTTGGATCCACTTCGAGAAGCACGACCTGAATCTGGCCACCTGCGTCTGGCGACAATGGCTGATCGTCGATGCGTTGATCATTCGGCTTACGAACATCGCTGCCATCGGTTGAATTAACCGGCACGCAGCGGAGCGTCACATTCCCGGGAGCGTCGTGCGGCGGATCACCAAACTCAATGCGCTTGCAATACCGGGTCAAACTGGCCTTTCCAGTCAGCAGAGCGAGAGGAGTACGCCAGTCACTACTCTCCTTCATGCTGATACGATATACGGTATGGTCCGCGAGAACGTAGAACCACGTGGTTTTTCCATCGGTGAGGAACAGTTTTTCTTCCGGAGATTCATATTCCCAGCGCATGCGTCCCGGACGGGAGAAATATGCGGTGCCGGATTCGACGCGCGCGGTGAGACGACCCTCGTTGTAACGCTCCAGAAAAACAGCTTTCAGAGTATGCGAGGAGTGGTAGCGCGACTCGACTGCTTTTACGACATCTTGAACATTCGGTTGCGAGCTCTGCCGCGGGGAGGTATGGACCGGCACCACGATTGCAATCAGCGCACAGGAAACTAAGCAGAGAGTCGCCACTGACTTGCGCATGCGGCAAGCTTAACAGAACCGCATGCGCGCGCGCTGACGAGCGCGGAGCGATTCAGCACCACTACCTATTTGACGAGCAAACTTGCCGCGGTAGCAGCGGTATTGTCAGTCGTATAGGTGACAGCGCCTTTTTCATCCGTGTAGAAGCGGCGAACACCGGTATCCTTGAACTGTTCGGGATCGGCCGTAATTGTGTACGAGTTTATGTTTCCACTCGTACTTGCAGCGCCCGCTGTATAGCGGAAGATATACCCACTCTTGCTGACCGCCGTGCTGCCGGACGGCGCGAGATCCGAGCCCAAAATGTCGGCGCCCGTTTTGCTAATCGTCCCGTTTGTAGGCGGACCAAGATCCGACTGGTTGTGCGGAAAACTGGCGTACGTGGACAAATAGGAGACGCAGGCGGCGTTATACACCTGCAAAGATTTCAACGCAGAAGCCTCATTCGCCGTCATTCGTGTGTGGATTAAATTCGGAATGGCGACGGTGGTAATAATCAGGATGATCGCGACGACAATCAGAAGTTCAAGAAGAGAAAAGCCACGCTCACGTCTATTCACAAAACCCTCCCCGGTGCACAAAAAATTGCAAGCCCAGGGCGAGCCCTCAGTTCCCGGCCCGGCTTAACATGGTAAATGCCCAGGCCAGTATAGCAGGACTCGAAAGCTGATTCCAATAAATAACGATGAAGCAAGGCGTCCACCGATGAACGTTCTCGAAGGCCTATTTATCTTTCCACACCTCCGCGGAATACAAACGCTGATTCAGTTCGCCGGCGTCAGTAGAATACGTGTGAGGTAATCAAAAGAGTGGAGACAGGCACCGCAATTCATCCAGCAGCCCGAGCGTGGAAACGACGTGATGGCTTTATGTATGCATGCCTGTTCCTGATTGGCGTGCTTCCCTACGTGAACACGCTCTGGGCCTCCTTCGTGTACGACGATAATTACCAGATTGTTGAAAATCCATACGTGCGTAGTTTTCATTACTTGAAGCAGATTCTTACCACGCCTGTTTGGTCTTTCAAATACGCCAGGGTTCCAACAAATTACTACCGGCCATTGATGAGCCTGGAATACCTCGTTCTCTACAGGACGTATGGTCCGCTCGCATATGTTTTTCATTTGGCGAATGTGCTGATGGAAGCCGCGGCCGTTGTTCTTCTGTTCGCCGTCACTCGCAAATTGTTGAAGTCCGACCTGGTGGCGTTTTTAGCGGCGGCAATATTCGCCTTACATCCGATTCATACGGAGTCTGTGGCCTGGATCGCGGCGGTGCCTGACCTGCAACTGGCCGTGTTTCTACTGATTGCGTTTTGGTTTTATCTGGATATGGCAGAACCCTCCCGCAAGCGCTGGTGGACACCGGTTGCAATGAACGTGAGTTTCTTCCTGGCGTTGTTTTCAAAAGAACCGGCTGTGGCGTTTCCGGTGCTTGCGATGTTCTACGAACACATGCTTCGCGCGGATCGTGATCGAACGAGCTGGAAGACGAAACTGGGAAGATACGGATCGCTGTTTTTGCTGACAGGAATTTATCTGATCGCACGAGTATTTTTGATCGGCGGACTTATTCCGAAGCTGCAGCGGCCGAGACTTTCGTGGCCGGATGCACTGCTTTCCGCGGTTACGTTATTCGGGCAATACATGAACAAACTGGCGTGGCCGGTGAAGCTGAAGATGTTCTATACATTTCAGGCGACTGTTAGTCCGCGCGATCCCTCCTTTTTGTTTGGCGTGGCGTGGACTTTTGCGATTGGAATTCTGTGTTTGATTCTTTGGAAACGAAACCGTCTGCTCGTTTTTCCAGTTTTGTGGATGGTGGCGACGCTTGCGCCTGCCTTGAACGCACGCTGGATGCCGGGAAATGTATTTGCCGAACGCTACTTATATGTCCCGTCGATAGGATTTTGTTGGCTGGCGGCTTCAGGGATTGTGGCGATTTGGTATGCAAGGCCGATAAAAATGTTTACGGCGGCCCGCGTCGCGATAGCCGCGGCGGCTTTGCTGCTGGCTTCCTTTTCCGCAATTCATATCGTAAAGCGGAACGCGGTTTGGAGCAACGATCTGGCGTTTTTTACGGACGCCGTCAAGCAAAATCCGGACAACGCAAATCTCCACTCCGACCTGGGTTTCGCGTATTGGGCTGTTCGGAACGAGCCTGCTGCAATTCAGCAATGGAACCACGCGATCGCAATAGATCCCGAGAATTCTTGGGCGCTGGATAACATTGGAATGGCTGATGTAACTAAGAAGCATTACCTGGAAGCGATCCCGAGCTTGCAGCACGCATTGAGGCTCCGGCCGGAATTTTCGAACGCGCATTTGAATTTGGCCGATGCGTACCAGGGATTACACCGGGAACGCGAGGCAGAAACGGAATTTCAAGCGGCGATTGATAGTTCGCCCCTGGATTACGATGCGCATAATCGTTTTGCGGCATTTTATCGAGACACCGGCAGAATCGGCGAAGCCAAGAAACAATATCTGATCTCGTTCGCGGCACAGGTAAACGCCGCGGCGCTAGATGGCCTGGGCGACATTGCCGTGGAAGAAAGCCAGTCAGCGGCGGCTGAAGATTATTTCCGCCAGGCCGCAGACCTTGATTCATACGACCATCACGCTCACTACGAACTGGTGCGCATATATGGAACGAGCGGGCGCACCGCCGAGGCGCTGCGAGAGTTCGACCTCGGACAGCAAACCGATATTGGAAATGATCCTCTAAGCAAAGAAGCGAAAGCAATCGTGGACAAACTGAAAACTACGAAGTAATCAATCGCGGACTACGTAATGAATAAAAAAAGGCGGAGGCTTGTGGCCTCCGCCTTCCTGTTGCGTTGGGGGTTCAGGGGGGAACTGAGTCTTACAGCGGTGAATCGGTAGCAGCCGCTGTCGCCGTGAGATTATAGTGGAGCACGCCGGTCTGGTCGGTGAAGAAGTGGCGAACACCGGTCGTGTTCTGGTTCATGGCGTCCGCGTTGATCGAGTACGTTACGCCCGAGCCAGTATTGAACGTAAACGTGTATCCGCTCTTCTGGAACGGTGTAGTCGTCAACGTCGCGTCGAGCAAGTCAGCCGACGTGCTGTTTGGAGTCGAGCCCGAAGCTATCGGAGCAAGATTCGTCAGGGCTGTCGGATAAGTTCCATAACTGGTGTTGTAAGTGATGCAAGCGGTGTTCATGGTGCGCAGCGAACTAACCGCTGAAGCTTCATTGGCCGCGATGCGGGCGCGAAGCAAATTCGGAATTGCGATGGCCGCGATGATCAAGATGATCGCGACGACGATCAAAAGTTCGATGAGTGAAAATCCCTTCTGTTTGCTACGCATTCAATTTTCTCCTCGCGAGATTGTTGTATTTACCGGAATGCACAAAGATAGAATGCAAGGCTGAGGCCAAAGTGGAACGGGAGCGTTACTGATAGGGTGAAATCTAGTTAACGCGTTTATTATCAATATCTTGGATGGACTCCGCAGCTGCGCGAGATATGAAGAACTCGGCACCGTCAAAATGTTCTGACACATTTTGTCATTCCCCGATGCCGTGAAATGTCGAGTTTGCCATTTAGTGGCAGGACGGATCGACATGATTGTGCGGAATCTAACCATAAGGAAATCATCTCGCCGCTCGCAATCTAGCTGGGGAAGAAAAAAGTCGGAGGCTTGTGGCCTCCGACTTGTGTCGCGTTGGGGGGATTGAGTCTTACAGCGGTGAATCGGTAGCAGCCGCCGTCGCCGTGAGATTATAGTGGAGCACGCCGGTCTGGTCGGTGAAGAAGTGGCGAACACCGGTCGTGTTCTGGTTCATGGCGTCCGCGTTGATCGAGTACGTTACGCCCGAGCCAGTATTGAACGTAAACGTGTATCCGCTCTTCTGGAACGGTGTAGTCGTCAACGTCGCGTCGAGCAAGTCAGCCGACGTGCTGTTTGGAGTCGAGCCCGAAGCTATCGGAGCAAGATTCGTCAGGGCTGTCGGATAAGTTCCATAACTGGTGTTGTAAGTGATGCAAGCGGTGTTCATGGTGCGCAGCGAACTAACCGCTGAAGCTTCATTGGCCGCGATGCGGGCGCGAAGCAAATTCGGAATTGCGATGGCCGCGATGATCAAGATGATCGCGACGACGATCAAAAGTTCGATGAGTGAAAATCCCTTCTGTTTGCTACGCATTCAAGTTTCTCCTCGTGAGATGGCTAGACTTACCGGAATGTCCGACTTACCGGTGTGTGCCAACATAGAAGGCAAGGCTAAGGCCAAACGAGGACACGACCGGCAACGATAGGGAGAAACCAACTTAAGTTGCTTATTATCAATAACTTGTATGAGCACCCCCGGCTGTGCGGGATATGAAACATTCAGCGCGATCCACCTGTTCTGACATTATTTGTCATTTCCCGATGCCGTAAAATGTCGACGTTGCCGTTTAGTGGCACGATTAATCGAGATGATTGCGAGAGTTAAAAAAACGCTGAGCGGGCGCAGCGTCGGTTCAAGATTCTCCATGGACTGGGAATTTACGCAATGCGCCTGAGCGCGGAGCATGATAATGGGAACATTTGAGCTCGCTCGGGGCTGTAATTAACTGGGCAAGTAGCTGTCGCAAAGATGGCTTGAACTGTTGTCACAGCAACGAACACTTCGATAGGATGAGATGCAGAATATTTGTAAGCGCATACGAGCAATCGCGCGATTTGTACTTTCTCTTGAACATTAAGAGGGTTAGATGAACCTGCTGAAGCGCACCGCGACATCGCTTTCCGTGATCTTGATTTTTGCGTTCGCGATTCGCATCTTGGTATTTTGGGCCATCCAAGTTCAAGTAAGGGTCCCGGTCGTCAACAATCTTCCGTTCGGCTACGAAACTGGACGCATCGCACGTTCGATCGCCGAGGGAAAGGGATTCAGCTCTCCGCTGTCTATTGAGACCGGCCCCACCGTGTGGCTAACGCCCGTTTTCCCATATCTGCTTGCCGGAATCTTTAAGGTTTTCGGCGTATACAGCTACAAATCGCTGATGATCGTTACGGCGCTGAACGATCTTTTCTCGGCGCTGACGATCATTCCAATATTTTTTATTGGCAAACGTCTGGCAGGAACCGGATTAGGCGCCAGTGCAGCCTGGTATTGGGCCATTTTTCCGAACGCGGTCTTGATGCCATTCTTGTGGGTATGGGACACGTCACTCGCGGCGTTGGCAGCCGCGTTGATTCTGTGGGCGACGCTTGCTATACGCGACTCAAAGCGCCTGAAAGATTGGATCGGATACGGCCTGCTGTGGGGAGCAGGGCTAATGGTAAACGCGGCGATTTTCGCTTTGGCGCCGTTTCTGTTCGGGTGGCTCGCCCTGGAATTACGCGGGAAAGGTCTGCGGCGGCAATGGCTGCTGCTTCCCACCGCCGCGCTTATTTTTATGGGAATTGTGTGCGTGCCGTGGACTGTCAGGAATTATGTGGTCTTCCATCGTGTGATTCCGTTTCGGTCAAACTTCGGACTGGAATTGTGGCTCGGAAATAACGATAAGGTTCCCGATACGTGGGCCGGGGAATTGCACCCCAACGATTATGCGCCGGAGCGCGAGAAATATGCGCGGCTAGGCGAAATTGAATACATGCGCCAAAAACAGAGTGAAGCAATCCAGTTCATGGAAAGCCACCCGCGGGATACGCTACGTTTTTTTTGGAGGCGCTTTGCTGACAATTGGATGGGGACGTGGGAACCAATACAAGACACCTGGACCCACATGCCATTCGCGTACCGCGCCTTTTTCGTGTCAAATATTTCGTTATCGCTGCTCGGATTACTTGGATTGCTTTTGTTGTATCACGAAAAAAATCAGTATGCCTTTCCACTGGCAACTTTTCCGCTGATCTATCCGATCGTGTATTACATTACGCACAGTTCGCTTCGGTACCGGCATCCGATTGATCCCGCGCTGGTCGTCATGGCTGTGTTCGCGCTGGCGTATCCAGCGCGTGTGTGGGCTCGAAGAGGACGTAATGCGGGATTACCGGCTGGCGCGGCGGGCATGACGCCGGGTCCCCGCGCAACTCCCTCCTCCTGAACCTACTGAATCGCTGATAGTTTGGGGAGCGCCGGACCGGGCCGGCAGTTCCAAACGGCTGGCTTCGCGGAACGAACCTTCCGCGAAAATTGAATTTGATTGTTCGGCTAAAAATTCAAAGATTGTACTTCTTGGAATAATGACGGAAGGAACGGTACGTCATTCTGAGAAGCTCGGCAGCGCGAGTCCCGACACCATCGGAAAGCCTCAGCGCTTCCTCGATGTAGCCGTGTTCCATATCCTGGATTTGTTTTTCCAAATCAATACCGCCTTCAGGAATTACGCAGTGGCCCTCCGGCGCAATTTGAGCAGCCGGAGAACGCACTGATTGAGCGATCTTTTCCGGCAGGACATTTACGCTCACCCGGGGCCCCGTTTCCAGAGCGACGCAGCGTTCCATTGTGTTTTCCAACTCGCGAACGTTGCCCGGCCAGTCGTAAGCTTCGAGCAAGCGCATGGCCTCAGGTTCAATTCCTTCCACTGTCTTATTCATCGACTTTCGCAGTCGATCGAGAAACGCCCGAACAAGAAGCGGAACATCGTCGCGACGCTCGCGCAACGGAGGAAGATGTATGGGAATCACGCTGAGCCGATAAAACAAGTCGTCTCGGAAGCGGCCCTGGGCGATTTCTTTCGCCAAATCCTTGTTGGTTGCGGCGATGATGCGGACATCCACTTCGGTTTCTTCCGTACTTCCGAGTGGACGAATCTTCCCTTCCTGGAGAACGCGATATAGCTTTACCTGCATGCTGAGGGGCATGTTGCCGATCTCATCCATGAACAAAGTTCCGCCATCCGCCGCCTGAAAAAGTCCCTGGTGATTATCATTCGCCCCGGTAAACGCGCCGCGCACGTAGCCAAACAATTCCGACTCGAGCAGAGTTTCAGGAAAAGCGCCACAATCAATTGTGACGAAGGGACGATCCTTGCGCTGACTGTTTTCGTGAATTGCCCGCGCAACCAGCTCCTTGCCCGTGCCGCTTTCACCCGTGATTAGAACACGGCTCGATTGCGGGCCAACGGTTTGAATCATGTCGAAGATGGCGCGCAATTGGGCGCTGTGACCAATAATATTCTCCTGGCCCGTAAGTCGATGCAGCTCTCGCCGGAGATAGCCGGCTTCCTTCTTTAGTTTGAGAGTTTCGTCCACCTGTTGGACAGCGCGGCGAAGCTGGTCCACCAAATCGTGGTCTTTAATTACGTAGCGGTCGGCGCCGGCGTTCAGGGCGGCAATCGCCGTTTCGATAGTCGGCACGCCAGTGATGAGAAGAAATACGGTGGACGGAGCAACTTCCTTCGTGAACTTCAAAAGGTCCACGCCGCTTGCTCCGGGCATGCGAATATCGGAAATTACGATATCGAAGATGTTCGATTCGAGTTTGCGGCGAGCGGTTTCGACGTTTGAGGCCACTTCCACGCGATGCCCTTCCTTCCGGAAAGTAATTTCCAGAAGCTCACAAATGGAGCGCTCGTCGTCTACCACTAAAAGATGAGCCATGAACCGCTTTCTTCCCGGCTGGGCCGGCGTAATTTCACCCTACTGAAACTGTACTTCAGGCGGCGATGGGAAGTTCAACAGTAAACTCAGCGCCCTTATTCTTTTCCGAGGATACGATGATGTGCCCGTTGTGCGCCTGCACAATTTGATAGACGATTGCCAGGCCGAGGCCGGTGCCGCCGACGAACCCTGATTGCAATGGTTCAAAAATTTTGCGGCGGTGCTTGGCGTCCATGCCCATGCCGGTATCGCGGAAACTTATGCGGACGAAAGCGCCGTTTACATCCAGTCGAACCGCGAGCGTGCCGCCTTCGGGCATGGCGCGCAAGGCGTTGTCGCAAAAATTCCAGAAAACTTGCTTGATTCGATTTACATCCACGCAAACGCGCACGGGGCGCGCGGCGAAGCTTTTGTCGATACGGAATTTTCCGTCCATCGACGGATGTCGTTCAAGCAGCATCAGAGTCTCGTCGAGCAGTACCGTAATGTCGGCGTCGGCGAATTCATAAGTTTTTTCGCGGGAATAATTCAGGAATTCGGTAATGATTTGGTTCAACCGCTCAGATTCCCTGCTTACAATTCCTACCAGGTGTTTTTCGTCTTCTTCCAGCGGAACCAGTCTGGCGAGTTCCTTCACGGCGCCGGCAATGGCCGTAAGAGGCTGACGAATTTCATGAGCGATTGCGGCGGAAAGTCGCCCAAGCGCCGCCATGCGATCTTTGGTTTCGACTTCTTGTTCGAGGCGCCGCAATTCCGTCAGATCCTGAAAATTGAAAACGTAGCCGCTGTCATACTTTTCGCGCGTTCTGAGAGCGGAGACTGAAACGCCCAGAACTCGGTTGGTGCCGTCACCAGTGTGAAAGTCAATTTCTGTTCTGGGAATCCTGCTCACGTCGGAATGTCCATCGCCGAGTATCCAGAGTAGGGGCCAAAGTTTTGGCAAGGACTGGCCACGAACGTCCGAGAAACGGTAGCCAGTGATTTCTTCTCCCGTTCGATTCAAGAGCAAGATTTTTCCTTCAAGATTGGTGGTGAGCAATCCGCCGCGCATGGAATTAATGATGTTCTCATTGAACGCTTGCAAATCCTGAAGTTCGCCGCTTTTTTGTTCCAGTTCCGCGCCCTTCCGGCGAAGCGTCTGTGCCAGACGGCTGGAAAGATAGGCAATCGCGAGGAACGCGGCCAGATTGGCAAACACCCAGGTCTGCAATTCCTGAGAGCTCGGTGTGCTAAGAGCCGTGGGCGGCAATTTTCCGTAGTAGGTAAGCTCGACCATTCCGCCGAGGAGAATGAAACTGAATCCCGCAGTCAGGAACGGCCCTCGACGTGAGAAAAGAATGCTGGCTACGATGATGGCCAACAAGTAGAGCGAAATGAAGTGACTCTCATTGGCGCCGGTGACGTATACCAGCGCCGTAATCATCAAAAGGTCGCAAACCATTTCGAGCGGAGCCTGCCATCGCGCTTGCGGCGCCCACTTTGCCAAAATTGCGTAAAGGAAACTGAACATATACCAGGTGGCGATGAGTGTTCCGAAAATAGGGACGCTGAGGTGGAGTAATCCGCTATTCGACAGAAAGGCAGAAATTGCTAGGATAAAAGTGATGATGAGAAAGCGAACTCGGCTGAGCCAGCCAAGCCATTCCGCAGTGTTCTGAGTAAACTCCATTCGAGACACACTCATTCTGAGGCCCAGTTGAAAACGGGGTCAAGTACCCGGGGTGTACTGTTTCGCGCCGAAACCAGTTTCGCGAAATGCCCACCAGATTCAGTCTCCGAACACAAAGGCGGGGCCTGCTCGCTCGAATTTGCGCGCAGGCCCCTTTAAGTTCTAGCTGTGACCGGCCAGCTGGCCAATCAAACTGAAGATTGGCAGGTACATCGAAATAACGATGCCGCCAACGACCACGCCGAGGACAACGATCATGATTGGCTCCATCGCAGCCAACAAATCCTTAACTGCGGCGTCCACTTCGTCTTCGTAGAAGTCCGCGATTTTTTGCAGCATCGCGTCCATCGCGCCGGTCTGTTCGCCGACGGCGATCATCTGGGTAACCATGCCGGGAAATACGTCGGTTTCGCGCAGCGGATCCGCCAGCGTACGGCCAGCTTCAAGTTGTTTGCGCGTGTGCAGCAACGCCTTTTCGACGACCGCGTTTCCCGCAGAGCGCGCGGTGATGTCCAACCCTTCGAGAATTGGCACGCCGCTAGAGATCAACGTTCCAAGTGTTCTGGTGAAACGCGCGACGGCAATTTTGCGAAGCAGGAGTCCGATGAGCGGAATCTTCAGCAGGGCGCGGTCAATGAACATCCGGCCGCCTTCGGTGCCGTACCAAACTTTCATACCGATGCCGGCGCCGACCATGGCCACCACGGCCAGGAAACCGAAGATGCTGCCCACAAAATGGCTGAGCCCGATAACGATGCGCGTAGGCAGCGGGAGAGCGACGTTCAAGCTGACGAACAAGGTCGTGAAAATCGGCACGACCTTCCACAAGAGTAGGATGATTACGCTGGCGGCGACAAATAACACGACGATGGGATAAACCAGCGCCGACTTAACCGCGCGCTTGAGTTTGACGTTCTTTTCAATATACGTCGAGAGCCTCTGAAGAATGGTGTCCAGAATACCGCCGGTTTCGCCGGCTTCCACCATGTTGACGTAAAGATTGTCGAAGATTTTGTCATATTGGCGCATGGCCGCCGAAAGCGTAGCTCCGCCTTCGACCGCGCCGCGTGTGCCGAGCAGGACTTTCTGAAATGTCTTGTTTTCCTGCTGGCCGCCCAGAATTTCCAGGCACTGAACGAGGGGCAAGCCTGCGTCAATCATGACGGAAAATTGCCTGGTGAAGATGGCGATTTCATTGGATTTCACGCCGCTTCCGAAACTGGGCATGACGAACTCCTTGCCCTTTTCGGACATCTTGGTGACGTTGATCTGCTGTCGCCGCAGCAGCGCCGCCAATTCGGCCTTGGTACTGGCCGACTGTTCACCGCTTACTTTGGTGCCTGCGCGATTCTTTCCTTGATAAACAAATACCGGCATTCTGCTACCCTCCTATTCGAATTTGGGCTTCTTGGAACTGTTCTTCATCAAACTCGTATCATCCGAAATTCTTAACGCCGCGTGGTTCCGATCGCTCCCGCGTGGGAACCACCAGTCACTCCGCGATTGATCATGTCCTGAAGCTCATCGGCGTTGGAGGAACGGCCAAGAGCCGTCTCCAAAGTAATGAGCTTGTTGAAATATCCACTCGCCAGACCCTGATTGAACGTCTGCATGCCTGTTTGGCCCGTACCTGTTTGCATAGCCGAATAAATCTGGTGGATTTTGTCTTCGCGGATCAAGTTTCGGATCGCTGCGTTTGGAATCAGGATTTCCATGACCATCACGCGGCCGCGGCCGTCGGCTCGTGGCAGCAGGGATTGGCAAAGAACGCCTTCGAGCACGATGGAAAGCTGCGCGCGAATCTGCGGCTGCTGGTGGGCGGGAAATACGTCAATGATGCGGTTGATGGTGGAAAGCGCCGAGTTCGTGTGCAACGTGGCGAACGTCAAGTGACCCGTCTCCGCGATGCGCAATGCCGATTCAATCGTTTCCAGATCGCGCATTTCGCCGATGAGGACGACGTCGGGATCTTCGCGCAGCGCCGCCCGGAGTGAAGCGGCGAAGGAGTGCGTGTCCGAGTGGATTTCGCGCTGATTTACGAGACACTTCTTGTGATTGTGCAAAAATTCAATTGGGTCTTCGATGGTGATCATGTGCTCTTCGCGCTCGGCGTTAATCTTGTCAAGCATCGCCGCAAGCGTCGTGGACTTGCCCGAGCCGGTTGGGCCCGTGACGAGCACAAGTCCGCGCGGTTTGTCGCACAGGGTCTTCACGATGGGCGCCAAACCCAGCGCGTCGAAGCCCTTTATCTCCCAGGGAATCGTCCTGAACACCGCGGCTACCGCGCCGCGCTGATTGAAAATATTTCCGCGGAAGCGCGCCAGATTTTTTAATCCGAATGAGAAGTCCAGCTCGAGGTTTTCCTCGAAGCGGTGCTTCTGCGCGTCGGTCAGAACGCTGTAGGCAAGAGACTTGGTGTCTGCGGCGGTGAGCGGCGCCATATCGAGCGGACGCAGCTTGCCGTGAACACGAACACGAGGAGCGCTGTTGGTCGTCAAGTGCAGGTCGCTTCCGCCCATCTCGATCATTTTTTGAAGCAGTTCACTTAATGTGATTCCAGACATTTTTGACGTCTCCTCATAGGACGGTTTCTCGTAAAACTTCGTCGAGTGTGGTTTGCCCTGCAGCAATTTTTGTAAGACCGCTGCGCCGCAGCGTAATCATTCCGTTGTCGAGCGCTTTTTTCTTCAACTCAATTGCCGAAGCGCCAACCAGAATCAGCTCTCGCAACTCGTCATTGATTTCCATCACTTCGTAAAGACCGGCGCGGCCCTTATATCCAGTGTTGTTGCAGGTTGCGCATCCTTTTCCTTGATATACAGTGGTGGTCTTTAGTTCTTCCGGTGTGAAGCCCGCGTCCAGAAGCGCCTGCTCGGGAACTTTAAGCGGCTCTTTGCATCCGGCGCAGATACGGCGGACGAGGCGCTGTGCACAAATTAAGTTCACCGACGTCGCCACGAGGAACGGTTCAATTCCCATATTCATCAAGCGGCTGATGGTGGAAGGCGCGTCATTCGTGTGCAGAGTGGAGAGCACCAGGTGGCCTGTGAGCGCGGCCTTTACCGCGATTTCCGCAGTTTCAAAGTCTCGAATTTCTCCGACCAGAATAATGTTCGGATCCTGCCGCAAAAAAGCGCGAAGCGCGGTGGCGAAGTTCAGCCCGATCTGGTCTTTCATCTGAACCTGATTTACACCGGCGAGCTGAAATTCGACCGGGTCTTCGGCCGTCATAATGTTTGTTTCTGGCGTGTTCAATCGCGAGACCGACGAATACAGCGTGTTTGTTTTTCCCGATCCCGTCGGGCCGGTGACCAGAACCATTCCGTAGGGCCGCAGAATTTGCCGCTCGAACATGGTCAATGACTTCTGCTCGAAGCCCAGCTTGGTCATGTCCAACCGTAAGTTTTCTTTGTCCAACAACCGAAGAACAATTTTTTCGCCGAAAAGCGTCGGCACTGTGGAAACACGGAAGTCGAGATCTTTCTTTTTGCCGTCCTTCATGTACTTCAGCATGATGCGGCCGTCTTGTGGCAGGCGCTTTTCGCTGATGTCCAGCTTGGACATGATCTTAATGCGGCTGGTAATGGCGTCTTTCAATTTCAGCGGTGGCGACATCACGTTTTGCAAAATACCGTCCACGCGCAGCCTGACGCGCAGTTCTTTTTCATAGGGCTCAACGTGAATGTCGCTCGCGCCGCGTTTCACGGCGTCGGTGAGAATCAAGTTCACGAGCTTAATAATCGGAGCTTCTTCGGCCGCGCGCTCGAGCGCCGCCGCATCCAACTGATCCTCTTCGGCGGCGATCTCCAGATCGGCGGCGTCTTCTGCCGACAAAACCTTCATCACTTTGCTGAGTTCTTCTTCGCTCGAAACGTCACCGTAAAATTTCTGAATAGCCGCGTTGATATCTGATTCCGAAGCTACGACCGGCTCGACGTTGAATCCGGTCATGAACTTGATGTCGTCCATGGCGAAGACGTTTGTCGGGTCGGTCATCGCGATGGTCAGAGTTGCGCCGACGCGCGATAGCGGCACGACCTGATAACGCACCGCTGTTTCCTGCGGAATCAGTTTGATAACGCTTGGCTCGACTTCGTAATACTTCAAATTGATGGAAGGAACACCGTATTGGCGGGAAAGGACCTGAGTAATTTCATCGTCCCGGACGAATCCAAGTTTCATCAAGCACGCGCCAAGGCGGCCGTTATTTTTCTTCTGATACTCAAGCGCTTGCTTGAGCTGATCAGCAGTGATCAGGTTTTCTTTTATCAGAATTTCGCCGAGCCGGGCTGACATGCAGAGAACTCCTGTCACGCTGTGCGCTATACGAGCGTCAGCAAAGGCCTTTTGGCCTTTCTGATTAGAATTGAACCATTTTGGGGAATCGGGATACACCTGTCCTAAAGTACAGTTGTGGCGTCAACGCCATCGCCCCAAAAAGCTGCACTGAGTGCGCTTTATCGGAGTACACGTCTTGACTCGCCCGCAGCGGGCCGCTATCTTCAGATTCGATGGATTCCTGCGCGTTTAGCCAATCGTCAATCGTCTGTGTGGCGCAGTTCCGTGTGGATTCGCCTGACCAGGAGAGAGTGTGATACAGCGATCACGACCGTCCCGAGTCTGGTTGTGGTTCAGCGGACTGCTCGTCACAATTCTGCTGGCCGCGGTTTTCACGCTGGGCTCACTTAGTCTGCCCGTCACGCCGGATACGCGTAATGAAGTGCTCGTGCTGTTCGCCGTCTCGACGTTTATTGTCGCGGCGCTCATTGTTTTTGGCTTAATCCTTCTCCGGAGTTTGCTACGTCTCGGTGCTCGACAACCCGGAGCGCGTTTTAGAACCAAGATGGTCGTCGGCGCGATGGCAATTTCGCTGCTGCCGGTCGTCTTTATGTTTTTCATCAGTTATGCGTTGATGAATCGAACGCTCAGCAAATGGTTTCCGCAGCCACTGGAACTTGCCGCTCAGGAAAGCAAGAGACTAATTGACGATCTGGGAAAGCGCGAGCACGAACGGCTGAACGAATATGCTCAAGCCGCCGCGAAGCAATTGGGGCCGAATCCGACTTCCGAGAATGTAAAGGACTTATTCGCCCGTTTGCAGCCGGGAGTGAACGCGCTGATCGTTCTTGACGCCAGCGGTCACCCCCGCGCCGTTGCGGCAGACTTTCCATTATCCGAGAGCGATCCCGGTGCGGTTGACCGAAAGATGCCAAGCGGCACCGAAGTCTGGAAGGCAGGAAATGTTTACGCCGGCCTGGGTCGCGCGCCACTCGGGGACGGCTCCGTAATGGTGCTGCGTCGGACGACGCAGGATATAATTGAGCGGCCGGCACGGATTCAAGCGCAGCTCGATGAATATCAGAAGCTGTACCAATCGTATCGCGCTTTCAAAAACCTCGTGCTTCTGACGCTCAGCTTCTTTACACTTGCGCTTTTGGTTTCGCTTACCTGGGTTGCGTTATTTCTTTCCAAACAGGTTATCGTTCCTATCCAGGCGCTTGCCGAAGGCACGCGCGAAATCTCACGCGGCAACTTCGAGTATCGAGTGGACGTGGAGACGCAGGACGAGTTGGGCATGCTGGTAGAGTCATTCAACAACATGACCTCGCAGCTTGCGGACAGCCGCCACCAGATCAATGACTTCACGCGCAATTTACAGCTTGCCCTGCAAGAAATTGAGCGCCGCCGCAAATTGCTCGAAACCGTGCTCGAAAGTATTCCGACGGGCGTGATCTCGCTCGATGCGGAAGGCCGCGTCGTTACATTAAATAGCGCGGCATACCGAATCCTTGGCGATTCCGCGCGCGATGCCCACAAACTGGCCGATCTCGTTGGCGAGGAGGCCAGCGACGAGTTTCAAACGCTTTTGCGCCGAGCACTCCGGCTGGGAACAATTTCCAAAGCGATTGAGCTGCGCCCGAAGGGACGCATCACACACACCGCCGTTACCGTGAGCGCGTTGGGAGCGAGCAGCGCGAATTCCGGATACGTGGTGGTTGTGGATGATTTGACGGACTTGCTGCGCGCACAAAAGCTTGCCGCGTGGCAGGAAGTGGCGCAGCGGATTGCACATGAAATCAAGAACCCGCTCACTCCGATTCAGATTTCCGCCGAGCGCCTGGGGCGTTTTCTCGCTCGAAAGCGAAGCGATTCCGCAGCGGCTACACGAGATTTGGAATTGGAAAAAGTTGTCGGCGAATGCGCAACGTCGATCGGGCGTGAAGTCGAAACGCTGAAATCGCTGGTGGACGAGTTCTCGCGATTCGTCCGGTTCCCGCACGCGCGGCTGGCGCTCGCGGACGCCAATGTGATTGCCGCCGATGCGCTGGATGTCTTCCGCGGCCGCCTTGACGGCATCAAAATTCGCACTGACTTTGCCGCCGACCTACCGTCGATGCGCGCAGATAGCGAATTGCTTCGCAGTGTTCTGGTCAACCTGATTGATAACGCTGCCGAAGCGCTTGAAGGATCGCCGGCCAAGGAGTTGCTCGTCGCTACACGAATTGCAGGGCATGGCGACGCTCTGGAGATTATCGTGGCCGATACGGGCCGCGGAATTTCACCGGATGACAAGGACAAACTATTCTTGCCTCATTTTTCCACAAAGAACCGCGGCACTGGACTCGGACTGGCTATCGCAGCGCGCGTCGCGGCCGAGCATCACGGAAGCATCCGCGTGGAAGATAACTCTCCCGTTGGGTCGCGTTTTATTCTGCGGCTGCCCGCCGCTGAGGTCACAGCCGCGCCAGTCGCTTCAGGGGGCTGAAAGTTATAATCTTCCAGTCACACCATGCCACCAACCATTCTTGTTGTTGACGACGAAGCTGGAATCCGCGAGTCTCTGAGTTCGGTGTTGCAGGAAGACGGCTATCGCGTGGAGGTGGTTGCGTCCGGCGAAGAATGCCTCACGTTTATCCAACGCAAACCGGTCGATCTGATCCTGCTGGACGTCTGGCTTCCGGGAATTGACGGCATGGAGACGCTGCGGCGTTTGCGTGAAGCTGAGTGCTGCCCCATGGTGGTGATGATTTCCGGCCACGCGAATATCGAGTCTGCCGTGCGGGCAACCAAACTCGGCGCATTTGATTTCGTTGAAAAACCACTATCACTTGAAAAGATCGGTCTGGTAATAAAAAACGCGCTGGAGCAAGTGCGCCTCGAGCAAGAAAACCGGCGCCTGCGCGCCGAGCTTGCGCAACACTTTGAGTTGATCGGCGAAAGCATGCCGGTAAAGGCGCTCCGCCAACAGGTTGCCCTTACTGCGCCGACGAACGGCCGCGTGCTGATTTACGGCGAAAGCGGCGTCGGAAAGGAGGTGGTGGCGCGCGCCCTGCACGAAGCGAGTTTGCGGAGCACGCGGCAATTTGTGGAGGTCAACTGCGCCGCAATTCCGGATGAGCTGATCGAATCCGAGCTTTTCGGACACGTGAAAGGAAGTTTCACCGGCGCCACCGAGGACAAGATTGGCAAGTTTCAGAAAGCCGACGGCGGAACTTTATTTCTGGACGAAGTTGGCGACATGAGCTTGAAGACTCAGGCCAAAGTGTTGCGAGTTCTGGAAGAACAGCGATTCGAGCCTGTCGGATCCAATACCGCGGTCACAGTGGACGTGCGGGTAATCGCCGCGACAAATAAAAAGCTCGACGAGGAAATCGCGCGCGGCGCTTTTCGCGAGGATTTGTTTTACCGGCTGAACGTAATTCCCTTCTACATGCCGGCGCTGCGAGATCGCGCCGAGGATATTCCGCTGTTCGTGCGCCACTTTTTGAGCGAATTCAGCGCTGAGTACGGCAAGCGCCCGCGCGAGATGAGCGACGCGGCGCTTGAGATCCTGATGCGCTATTCGTGGCCTGGAAATGTACGCGAATTGCGAAATCTGATTGAGCGGCTCGTCATTATCTGTCCACAGCAACGCATCGAGCCGCCCCACCTTCCGCCTGAACTTTTCCGCGGCTCGAAGAGCGCGCAGCATCCCTATGCTTCTCTTCATGAAGCGCGTTCCGCCTACGAGCGCGATTTTATCCTGCGCAAACTGGAAGAACATCAGTGGAACATGACGCACACGGCCGAGGCGCTGGGACTGGAGCGCAGCCACCTGTACAGAAAAATGAAGACGCTTGGCATTTCGACTGCCGAATCCTAGCGAATCGCGCCAAACATCCCGTATAATCCGCGAGAGTTCCTCCCATCATGATCGGAAAAGAAATCGGCCACTATCGGATTACTGCCGCCTGGGCGATGGCGGCATGGGTGTCGTTTATAAAGCTGAAGATTCGCGCCTTGGCCGCAATGTTGCCCTGAAATTTCTTCCTGACGATCTTGCCCGCGATCCAAATTCGCTGGAGCGTTTCACTCGTGAAGCGCGAGCTGCCTCGGCGCTGGACCACCCAAATATCTGCACCATTTATGAGATTGGCGAAGCCGACGGAATTACATTTATCGCTATGCAGTTCCTGGAAGGTTCCACCCTAAAACATTTGATCGGCACGCAGCCCATGAGCTTGGACCAGATTCTCGACATCGCTACGCAGATTGCCGATGCGCTGGACGCCGCACACGCAAAAGGAATCATCCACCGTGATATCAAGCCCGCCAATATTTTTGTGGATTCGCGAAACCGCGTAAAGCTCCTCGACTTTGGTCTAGCCAAACAAACAGGAATGGATCGCGGGGCCACGTCAGTTTCTGAGGCCACGTTGGTTGACGATACCGATGCGAACCTGACCAGTCCCGGCACCGCCGTCGGAACCGTGGCATATATGTCTCCCGAGCAAGCGCTAGGCAAGCCGCTCGATTTGCGTACCGATCTGTTTTCGTTTGGCGTGGTGCTTTATCAAATGTCCACGGGCTCGACTCCGTTTTCAGGACAAACAACTGCCGCCATATTCGACGCAATTTTGCATCGGGCGCCGCCAGCACCGGTGCGATTGAATCCCGACTTGCCGTTTGAACTTGAGCGAATTATCAACAAGCTACTGGAAAAAGATCCGGAGATGCGCTATCAGGGCGCCGCGGACATCCGCAGCGATTTGAAGAGGCTGAGACGCGAAACTGATTCTTCGCGCGTGATCGTGGCCGCTTTGGACGACGTCACAGGGCCAGGAAGATCGTCAGCGTCGAGCCGTGCAGCGTTATCGCAATCCCGCAGTGTTGCCGCGGCGGTCACCAGCAGTTCGCCCGCTGCGGCTACACCTGCTTCGGCAGCTGGTTCAACAGTGGATCCCAGCCAGTCGGGAGTCCGTGCCTCCGGCGCAACGGGCGCATCGCTGCCGGCTCGAATGGGATGGAAGCTTTGGGCTCCGGTAGCCGCCGTCGTCGTGGCGGCAATATCGACCGCCATTTATATGTATGCGCATCGTACGCCGATGCTGGCCGAGAAAGATTCTGTAATCATCGCGGACTTCGCAAACACCACAGGCGATCCCGTATTTGACGGAACGCTTCGGCAAGGTCTATCCGTGCAGTTGGAGCAATCCCCTTATCTGAATATCCTTTCCGATGCGCAGATTGCGCAGACCATGAGTTTGATGGGCCATCCACCCATGGAACGCCTGACTGACGATATGGCGCGTCAGGTCTGTCTGCGCTCCAATAGCCATGCGACGCTTGAGGGATCCATCAGTCAAATCGGGAAGCAATTCAGTTTGATACTGAAAGCAGTGAACTGCTCGACCGGTGCAACGCTTACCAGCGTCGAATCCACCGCGCAGGGCAAAGATCACGTCCTTTCGGCCCTCAATGACCTGGCGTCCAGTATCCGAAGCAAATTGGGTGAATCCCTTCGCTCGTTGCAGAAATTTGACGCGCCTCTTGAAGCAGCGACGACAACATCGCTCGACGCCCTGAAGTCTTATTCGATGGGCAGAGAGGCCTTGATCAAGAAGGGCGACAATAGCGGCGCGATTATTCTGTTTCAACGCGCAGTCGCCCTTGACCCGAATTTTGCGATGGCGCACGCCAGCCTGGGCACTGTGTATAACAACGCCGAGAAGAACGAACTATCCCGCGAGAGTATGAAACAGGCATACGAGCTTCGCGACCGGGTGAGTGACCGCGAAAAATTCTACATTTCTTCGCACTATGAACACTTCTATATAGGAAATCTTGAAAAGGCTATCTCCATCTACGAGCTCTGGCGGCAGACCTACCCGGCCGATGCCGGCCCCGTCGATCTAAATCGAGGCGTGATTTACCAACAGATTGGAGATTTTGACAAAGCCCTGTCGTCGTATCAGGAAGCGGCTCGGCTTCAGCCCGACAGCCAACTCGTGTCAAGCCAACTGATGGGACTCTACCTCAACACGATGCGCCTGGATGAAGCGCGGACCATCCTCGACAGAATGTACGCGCACAATCAGGACTCCATTGACTATCACGGAACTCTTGTTCAGATAGCGTTCCTGCGGGATGACGCCGCGGAGATGAAGTGCCAGATTGACTGGCTTTCGACCAAACCGGACGCGCAAGCCACTCTGCTTTCCGGCGAGGGATCCCTGGCGAGTTACCACGGCCAGGAAACCAAGGCTCGAGAATTCGCCCGCCACGCGCTCACTGCTTCCGGCGGCACACCAACTAAAGAACAACTCGCTACTGCGGACGCTTCAATCTCTGAATCCGAATATGTTATCGGCGAGACGGATCGCGCTAGAAAGGACGCCGAAAGCGCCATCACTTCCACTACCAGCAAGGTTTCAAGGCTGGTTGCGGCGATGACGCTCGGGATGTCCGGCGACAGTGCTCGAGCTCAAGCTGTCCACGACGATCTTGGAAAACGTTTTCCAGAAGATACCGTGATGCAGAATATTCTGTTGCCGTCTCTTCAAGCTACGATCGAATACGGTCGCGGCGACTTCGCCAAGACCATTGACTTGTTGCACCCGGTTACGAAGTACGAATTGAGCGGAATTGCGAATTTGGATCCCGCGTTTCTCCGGGGTATGGCGTATTTGCGCCTGAACAAGGGGGCCGAGGCGGCCGCAGAATTTCAGAAGCTTATTGATCATCGGGGAGTTGTAGGTCCATCAATCACGGGACCGCTGGCACATCTGGAAGTGGCGCTAGCTCGTGTTTTACAGAACGATACCAGCGGAGCGCGCACGGAATATCAGAATTTTCTGGCCCTCTGGAAGGATGCCGATCTCGACATCCCGATCTACAAGCAGGCACAAGCGGAGTACGCCAAGCTGAAGTAGGACTCTTCTTATCAGGCTTCGCCACCTTCCTCTGCGTCTTCGTCGCTTACTCTATTCAATTCATCCAGGTCGGCGCTCATTTCGCTCAGCTGCGAAAGCTGCGTGCGCCAGTCAATCTGCCGGACCATCGCGGGATTGTCCCGCCATCCCGGCTGAACTGTGACGTGCAGTTCCAGATACACTTTCATACCGAGCAACGCTTCGATCTCTACGCGGGCAGCAGTTCCGATTTTCTTCAGCATTTCGCCGCCCTTGCCAATCAGTATTCCCTTCTGGCCTTCTTGTTCGACATAAAGGGTGACACGGATGCTGGTGAGCTTCGGGGATTCCTCGAACGAATCTACAATTGCCGCGATCGCATGGGGAACTTCCTTGTGCGTTACGGCCATCGCTTTCTCGCGCACAATTTCGCCCGCCAAGAAACGCTCAGGCTGATCCGTTATTTGGTCGGGGGGAAATAATGGCGGCCCTGCGGGCAGGTTTTCTGCAAACTTCCGCAGTGCGAGCTCGATGCCATCGCCATCCCGCGCGGAAATCGGAATAATGTCCGTCCATTCGCGAAGGTGAGTGCAAGTGGTGATCAACGGCAAAAGCTTTTCTTTCGGAATTCGGTCAATCTTATTCAGCAGAAGGATTGCGCGCCCCTTGAATTGGTTTGCACGCTGAAGAACTGCGCGATCGCCCGGACCAATCGGCCCGCTGGCATCCAGCATCACCGCCAGCAGATCCACGCCTTCCATGGCCTGCGCGATTTCCTGCAACATATGCCGGCGCAGCGCCGTGCCCCCTTCGTTCAAACCGGGAGTGTCTATCAGAACGACTTGCGCCCCAGGACGCGTGACGATTCCCAGAATCCGATTGCGCGTGGTTTGCGATTTCTGCGTCACAATCGAAACTTTTTGCCCGACCAGACGATTTACAAGCGTGGACTTGCCGACGTTTGGACGTCCGACGATTGCCACGAAGCCACATTTAAATTCTGCTATTTTATTTTCTGCCGTCATTTTCTCTTTGAAGATCCTTGCTTGATTTGGGCGCGACGATTACTTCCCGATGCCGCAGCAGCGGGGCGCCGCGCGCGCAGGCGCAGCACTTTCCGCTGATTCGCTTCCAAAACTTCAAATTTCAAACCGTCGTAGTCGATGTGCTCTCCGGCGACGGGCACATGACCTGCGAGGTGATTCAGCAACCCGGCCACGGTCGTGAAAGGTTCGCCCGCCTTTGGCCCCAGCTCCGCATTGAAGAGTTCGCTGAGTTTTTCGAGCGAAAGGCTGCCGCGCACGATCATGCTTCCGTCGGAATCGCGCACCACATCTGGAGCGGGACGCCTATCCGACTCGCCAAATTCGCCGACAATCTCTTCCACTAGATCTTCCGCTGTAACCAAGCCCGCGAACAATCCATGCTCGTCGAACACGAGCGCAATCTGCTGGTTCTTCTTTTGCATTTCCTTCAATAGTTCCGAGCCGTACTTCGTTTCCGGTACAAGCAGCACGGGCCGCACGAGCGTGCGAACTTTCTGATGCCGCGCGTCATCGTCGGACACTTCCAGCAAATCGCGCGAATAGACAACGCCTTCGATGTCGTCGAGTGTTTCTCCAAATACAGGAATGCGTGAGAATTTTTTCTCAACTACGAGCTGGCGTAGTTCTTCCAACGTGGATTCCGCGGAAATAGCGACGACTTCCGGACGAGGCGTCATTAATTCGCTGAGCCGCTTATCGCCGAATTCCATCACTTGCTCAATCAATTCGGCGTCATCGTGCTTCAAAATTCCCTCTTCCTGTGCCGCTTCAACCAGCGCTTCGATACCTTCCTGCTCCGTGCGCCGAGCGGGCTCTCCGCCCGCGCCGTCTTCGTCTGAAATGCGAGCGAGCGAAGCGGCGAGTTCCACAGATGCGCGCAGCGGCCAGACTAATATTAAAAATCCGCGTATGGCCGGCATCAACGGAACTAACCAGCGCCCAGTCGTACGAGCCAGCATCACGTCGGGCAGGAAATGCATGGCGATTACAACTTCCGCCGGAACGAAAACCAGTAATTCGATAAACGCATTCCAGCTTTCCGGAACAAACGCGATCACGCCGCGCGCCGTAAGTATTGCGACGGCGACCATCCACAGCCGAGCCAGCAAGCTAAATGCCAGGGCTGCCGGGCGGCGCTTCAATCCGATGTGCGGCTCGATTTCTGTCTCGAACACATCCAGGTGGCCGTGAATGCGTTTGGTGGCGACGCGGCCCAGTTCGCGGTAAATACGGTCAAGGTAGGAAAAGACCGTGAGGCCCGTCAGCATGGCCACTATGCCGAGAATGTGAAGTGCAAGGCTCATTTGTTAACTATCGCCGATCCGTTCGCCGCGCGAAACGCTTTCTTGCATCACGCCAATCCCAGCTTACGCCTCAAGCGCGCTTCAATCCGTTCCATCTCGCCGTTATCGACCTCATGATCGTAGCCCGCGAGGTGCAGCACCCCGTGCAGGATCAGCACACGAATCTCCTCGTCCAAAGTCCGCCCGAAGTGTTTCGCGTTGCGCTGCGCCGCTTGCGGGCAAATTGCAATGTCGCCAAGAAAATGTTTGTCGTGCTCGATTAAAAAACTTTTCGCAGCAGTTCCGTTTCCCGGAAATGAAAGCACGTCGGTCGGTTTCGGCTTTCCGCGAAAGCGGCGATTCAACCGCGCGATTTCCCGATCGTCCACAAAACAAACCGTAACTTCGCGCCGCCCCAACTTCAATTCGCGCCGAACAGAAGTTAGAAATCGCGCAAGTACTGCGTCCTGTAAAGGAATTCGGCTCTGGCGGTTCAGAATCATGTGGCTCGGTGCAATGTTCCCGCGACTAGTGCGCTGAATCAGCCTTGGGCTTTGGCGGCAGTGCTCTTCCAGGAGCCAGATCGTGCTCTTCGTATGCGCGGATAATCTGCTGCACTAAGTTGTGCCTCACAACGTCTTTTTCGCTGAACGTCACGATGGCGATATCTTCGATCTTTGCGACGACTTCCAGAGCTTCTACCAATCCGCTGCGCCGCCCAGTCGGCAAATCAATCTGTGTGATGTCCCCCGCGATCACGGCCTTCGAGTTGAATCCCAGGCGCGTCAAAAACATTTTCATTTGCTCAGAAGTGGTGTTCTGCGCTTCGTCGAGAATCACGAAGGAGTCATTCAGCGTGCGTCCTCGCATGAACGCCAAGGGCGCAACCTCGATGATTCCCTTCTCCAGAAATCGATCGAGCTTGTCGGGATCGAGCATGTCGTACAGTGCGTCATACAGCGGACGCATGTAGGGATCAATTTTTTCTTGCAATGTTCCCGGAAGAAATCCCAGCCGCTCGCCGGCCTCAACCGCCGGACGCGCAAGAATGATGCGATTTACGCGTTTATTCAAAAGCGCGGAAACCGCCATGGTCACGGCCAGATATGTTTTCCCCGTACCGCCGGGCCCGACGCCGAACACCATGTCGTGCCGTTCGATCTCATCCATGTACCGCCGCTGGTTCGCGCTCTTCGGCGTAATACTTTTCTTGCCGGATTGTTTTGTCCTAGCGCGCCCTGCTGATTCCAGCAATTCTCGCAGCGGCACTCCGGGCTCCTCGACGGCGAGTTTCAGCAGTGCATGCACTTCGCCATTCGCGAAGGCGCGGCCTTCGCGCACAAGCTGGTTGTATTCCTCCAAAATCTGCGCCGCGCGCTCGACGCGCTCGGCTTCGCCTTCCAGGCGCAGGCTGTTCTCCTCGAGATCCGCAGTAATGTGCAGGGCTGATTCGAGAAATCTGAGGTTTTCGTCAAGGGTCCCGAACAGCGTTCCCACGCTGCCGGCGATTTCTACGCTGCGTCGCATCTGGGGTGGGCGCGGAAACCGTTTTGGCTGCCGAGCCATTGGCCTCATTCTCCGGCCGGAATGGTAGACTCGTCCATTAAAAGAGTACCGCACGCGGCATCGCGAATCAAGTCCGGTCCGCCAACTCCTTATTTTGCCGTATGTTACGGTGTGATAAGATTCCGAGATTCAATATTTTCGAGGTCACCGCGCAACCATGCCACTGGAAATCACGGGCCTATCTCCGATGCTCAAGGTGTCTAACCTCGCGCAAACGATTAAGTTTTATACGCAAACACTCGGCTTCACTGTGCAGAATCAGATGAACGACGACAGCGGCAAGCCCTCGTGGTGTGCGCTAAAATGGGGCGCCGCTTCCCTCATGTTCTACAGCGCCGAAAGCTTGGATCAGCCGCCTGGACCTTCCGCGATGACAGGCGTTGTGTATTTTAATCCCGCAGATGTCCGTGCTCTATGGGAACACTTGAGGGATCGCGCGGAAGTCGCCTGGCCGGTGCTGGAAATGCTCTACGGCATGCTGGAATTCTCAATTTTCGATTGCAACGGTTACATCCTGAGTTTCGGGCAAGAGGTGTAAAGTCTCCGGCGATGATGTATTCTGCTAGCGCGTTCCCCGGAATTGCGCCGCTAGCAACATAAGCGCGCATCTGGGCATCGTATTTCCGCAATCCTAAAAAAGTTCTGGAGGGTCGTAGGGATGAGAATTCGGGCGGTTGCGGGATGGGCTTCAGTTTCAATACTTTCGATGCTCACCGCCGGATGCGGCGGCGCTGGCGTGGACCCGAATTTGCCCGCGATTACTGTGCAGCCTACCGCCCAGACTGCCAAGGCGGGATCGACGGCGACCTTTTCAGTGACTGCTACAGGTGCGGCACCCCTTACATATCAATGGTTTGTGTTCGCCAAGGCAATTAAGGGCGCTACCTCGTCGTCCTATACGACCGGTATCCTCGCGCCTTCAGATAACAATTCATTTTATTTTGTGCTCGTCACCAACTCCATCGGCAGCATCGAAAGTAGCGAAGTTCTCTTAACGGTAACCACGACTTCGCCGCCACCGGGTACCGGGGCCAACACTGTTGGAAACGCAAATCCTTCTGACGTGCTGACTCTGCATAACGACGCAGCGCGCACCGCGCAGTACCTGGGCGAGACGATTCTGAATCCGGCGAATGTGAATGCGGCAAAGTTTGGAATACTTGGCACGCTGGTGACCGATGGCCAGGTTGACGCTCAGCCACTTTATGCTTCCGGTGTGACACTTCCATCTGGTGACACCCGCAACGTTTTGTATGTCGCTACCGAGCACGGCACGCTTTACGCGTTCGACGCAGTGAATGGCTCAGTGATTTGGCAAGCGGGATTAGCTGGCGCCAGTGAACAGGCCGCCGATTCCGGTACGTGCACAATCGCGCCGCAGGAGCGCGGCATTACTGCAACTCCGGTGATCGACCGCACGCGCGGGCCGCACGGCGCGATCTTCGTCGTTGCGGATACTAAGGACAGCGGGGGCACCGTGATTCAGCGGATTCATGCGCTGGATGTGGCCACTGGAGCAGAACTTTTTAGCGGGCCGATTCTGATCCAAGCATCTGCCAGCGCCGCAAACGGCGGCGATTCCAGCACGCCTCAGAATTTCGACGCAGCCCAGTATCACACTTTGGCGGGCTTGCAGTTGGTGAATGGAAAAGTGTACGCAGCGTGGGGTCCGGCTTGCGGTGCTGCTCCCGACAGCGGGTGGGTAATGGGTTTTGACGCATCGAACCTCAATCCTTCCGGGTCGCTCTATCTGGCGCCGGCCAGCGGCCTAGATACTCTTGGTTTTGCCACCTCTGGGCTTACAGCGGATTCGACCGGGAATCTATATGTGTTCGGTCGAGCGACCATTGTGGGCCGAGCTGTGAGTACGACTGGCGCTCTGGTGACCGTCGGCTCGGGCAATGCATTCCTAAAACTTTCAACCGAGAACGGCATCGCGCTGGTTGACTATGCTAAGACGACCGCGCCCGCTTCATCATTATCGACTGACGCGAACACAGGAGTAGCCGGTGACGCGATCGTCCTTCCAGATTTCACCGGTGATACAGGAAAAGTTTGGCATCTGGCGATCGGCGCGGGCAGCGACGGAAGTATTTATGTGCTGAACCGCGATTCACTGGGCGGCTCGGGACTGCAGTCAACCCCGATTATTCAAGCGGTTTGGGGCGCGGCTTCACCGTCGGGAGCAACGAACGCGCTGGTGTATTTTGACAATGCTGCCTACCAAACTTCTTCCGGCGGAACGATCAAAGCATTCAGAGTTAGCGACGCCCGGCTCTCGACTCCCGCGGTAAACCAGAGCGGGAACGCGATGGGCGCATCGGGCGCGCAAATGTCGATCTCCGCGAACGGTACAAACGGCGGAGTATTGTGGGCAGTGGAAGATAACGGCACAGGAATTCTGCATGCCTATGACGCGGCGGATTTGTCGCACGAACTTTACAATTCCACTCAGGCTTCACATTCCCGAGATGGATTCGCGGCAGCAGGCAATACAGTTTCGCCGGCTATTGCGGGCGGAAGAGTGTATGTGGTTACCAAGAACGGAATCGCTGTTTTCGGCCAACTGTATTAGGCCGGCTGAAGTGGGCGCTCGTCAACGAGAAGTTTGACATCCCCACATGGGTCGGATACTTTACTAAAACAATAACGAAACATTGAAGAGGAGAATTGAATGGCGCAGGGCGCAGGATCAAAAGTTAAGAAGCGTAAGAAATCAGTGCTTAAGCGTTCGCGGCAATACCGCGAACGAGAACTCGTGAATCGGCACAACCGCACACAGGTTCGCACCAGCATGAGGAATTTTCGCACGGCGCTGAGTTCCGGCGACGTAAAAGTATCGACCGATTTGTTCAGGCCGACGCTTGCAGCGCTGGATCACGCGATTGCGAAAGGCGTGCTGACAGAAAATACTGGCAATCGGTACAAGTCACGGTTGTCGCTTGCGATGAACGCACTGAATGCGGCCAAGAAGGCGTAGCATATCTTTTTGAATGTGAAATCTGATTCGCTTCAGGTCCGCTCCGGCGGGCCTGTTTTATTTTAGCCTGTAAAGGTAAGAACACTGGTGACGGAGACCTCGTCTTAGCGATTCGCGAAAACAGCGCGAGGCGCGGCATTCACCGGGACATTATCCGACCGCTGCGAGGTCAATCGTGCAATCAGAAATTCCAGCACCGCGCGTGGCGCCGCTGTGCCTGACTTGAGGCGGCTATCGGCTTCGGCGAGGTCCTGGACTCCGCTGAGCAACTGTTCGCGCGGAATCCGCGGCGCATGCTTCAACGCGAGTTGGGCGGTTTCCTGCCGCATTCCAAGGCGCGCGGCGTCCCACACGCTTGCTCCCCGCGGCAGATCTTGCACTTCGATTAATTTGCGAAACATCCAAACCATAGCACCGACCATGCCGACGGCCTGCTCGCCTTCTCGAAACAAGCTTTCCAGAAACAACATGGCGCGCTGACGGTCTCCGCTGGCCAGCATTCCGGATAATTCCCAAACCGAATATTTCTGGTCGGAGATCACCAGGGCCTCAACGTCAGCGCGCGAAATGCGTTTGCGGTCACCCACATACGTCGCCAATTTTTCGAGTTCCGTCCGTATGCGAGCAAGCACGGCGTTCGTATTTTCCGCTAGCGCCTGTGCGGCATCTTGATCCAATTGAATGTTCAGTTCGCGAGCCATTTCCCCGGCCATCGTCACCGCTAGCCCGAGCCTCACGTTCAGATCCTCGCTAGGCTCGCAATCCACCACGATTACTTTCTCGGACAGGGTCTTGAAAAGGCCCATTCGCGCGTCTAGTTCTTCCGCTTCCATCACCAACACGGTGAATGGCGCGGGGTCGTCGAGATACGCAGCGATTTTCTTTGCGTTCATCTTTCGCGTATCTTCATCACCTTTTTCAAGCGCTTTCAGATCACTCCACAAAATTACTTGGCGGGGCGCAAGCATAGGCAACATTTGCGCCTGCCCCAGAACCGTATCCGGCGAATCTTCTTTCGCGGAAAATCGTGCAACCGCCCATTCCCGCGTACTTTCTTCCACGTAAGTTTCGATAAGTTTTTTGCGGCACAGGTCTTTCAGGTAGGCGTCAGTTCCATGAAGCAAAATCGCTGGCACGGTTTTTCCAGCTGCGATCCCTTCCAACAGGCGTTCGACGCTTGATTCCGGCATTAAAACTTCTCCAAAATTGCCGCTACAAGTTGCGAAGCAAAATCGCGTGATAGCCGGTCCAGCGCGGGATTCTGCTCGTCGAAGAAGTTCGGCACGTCCGTCGAGATCGCGTACGGCTGCCGGAAAACGAAATTATCGTTTCGGTAGAGCTCGGTTTTCGTTTCGCGGTCCAGCAACGCCACCTTCATCCTGACGGTAACGAGCATCGACGTGGCGCGGCCGGTAGTCGAATCGAACACTGCGACGACGCTTTCGAGGCTGGTCACCTCGCCGTTCAAAACGGCATCGCCTGCGGCGGGATCGGAAACAACATGGTATGCAGAGCGCGCCAGGAACTCGTGTATAACCGCTCCGGTAAGTTTCTGCTCGACGCGGTAGCGGGACGTTTTATTTACGAACGCAGGAATCGCAATGGTGTGCAAATTTGCGGGAAGCGCAGTTCCCTGTCCGCCCACGTGGTATCCGCAGCCGCTAAGGGTTGCCGCGAGTACGATCGACACAACAGATAGCGCACTCTGGCGAACGCGAGCTTTCATCGAATTGGATTCTGAGTTGCGCAATTTCCAGACGCCGATTATCACACTAAATTGAAACGACAATCCGCCTAAAACTCCAATACTCGGTCGGCAATTGCCACTGCATTTTCCGCGGTCACCCGAAGATTATCCGCCGCGCCCCAAAACCAGTATCCACTGCGCCGGTTTGGATCGCGTTCTACGTGGCCGAGCAACGGCTTTGCCTCACCCGCAGCGCTAATCAGCGATGGCGCGGACTCATCCCCGTCGGGAAACTTAAATCCTGCAACCGTTAAGCCCGCTTCTACCTCGGAAGGGTCCGGCGAAGCCTTCAACTCTGCGAACGCGCTAAAACCATGTGAATGGAAAACCGGCGCCTGTAATAATTGCACAGCGGGTACAGCGGCTCGGCTGGCTAAATAACTTGCCACGTCTCGCGCAATGGATTCGCGCGTAGCTCCCAAACGCTCCGCGCTCGCCTCGCCGTAGCGATCCATCACGTTGAACGCTACCTGAGCGTCAAACACAGTTTGCCCAATTGGCTGAAAAGATAGCAAGCTCACTGTTTGCCGCTCGAGTTCTTCAATGCCTTCCTGGCCCCGCTCCGAAACTGGTTGTAAGAAAACGATCGAAACGCCGACCGGTGACCATTGCATAAGTCCGGCAGCAAGGGCACACGAAATTATTACTGGAGCTGAAGGCGAATAATATGCCTTGCTCGCTTTTCGGCCCGCAACCGCCGGAGCAAGCAGCACCGTATCAAGAGACGGAATCCATTGCCGGATGTCGGCGCGATCTCGAAGGCCGCCGCTGAGATCAACTACAACCGGCGAATTCTGGAGAGCATCGTCTGCGTGTTTCGCGGCAAATTCAGGCTTTCCGGCAAAGAAAACAATGCGCGCGCCTTCAAAACTCTCCGGATCAACGGATCGAATGATCGCTGGTTCGCCCGCTGCTTCGGTAAGAATGCCCGCGGCGATTTCTTCGTCAAGAAGTTTCAGATCGGCAGTCGGAATTCGCTCCTTTAGCAAGTCCGCCAATTCCTTGCCGCGCAACGTGGTCGCGCCGACAATTACAATTCGCCGAGAATTCTGAGAGGAAGGCATCGCTCAAGCGGCAGGTTGCGATGAGGAGTGATGACGCACAAAACGAACCAATTCCATCACGATTCCAGAAATCATGTACGCGCCGGCCAGAATCATGAGTGCATATTCCGAATAGAAGAAAACAGCGCCTGCCAGCAGCGTGATCAAAATAATCACGATGGAAGGCTGCCGGCGGGACCAGTTCACGCCCTTAAAACTCGGATAGCGGATCTTACTCGTCATCAGCGCAGCCAGCGCGATCACCAAGCCCAGGAAAATCGCCGAGAAGTGCCACTGGTCAAGCGGAGTCTTGAAGTAATGAACCGTCGCAGCGACGCAGCCCGCCGCGGCAGGACACGGCATTCCAGCAAAGTACCGCATGGGAGACGAACTGGCCACCATGCCGTGAACATTGAATCTTGCTAATCTCCACGCACAGCAAATAACAAAAGTGAGGCACACCAGCCAGGCCAGCTCCTGCACGATGTGAATTGCCGGAGACGAATCCAGCTGCAAACTCCGCACGCCCCACGCATAAGCTACAGCCGCCGGCGCAATCCCAAAACTGATTACGTCGGCAAGAGAATCAAGCTGCTTCCCAAATTCGCTGTTAGTCCCGGTCAAGCGGGCAACGAACCCGTCGAACGTGTCGAAAATAATTGCGACACCAATAGCGCGCGCGGCGAAATCCAGGTGCGCCTCTCCACCGGTGAGTACTGCGATGATTGCGTAGTATCCGCAAAGCAAATTGCCAACAGTAAACAGGCTCGGCAAAATGTATATGCCCCTCCGGCGCCGGCCATTCGCAAGCCGTTGCCCCAGAAACGACAGCTCTTGCTGCTCCGCGGAAATTTCTTCGGGATGGTCCATGGGAATGAAATTCATTCTAAGTCCACCGGGCCAAGATACTGGCCCCGCCCGCTACCTGGTCGCCCGGCTTCACTGAGACCTCAGCCTCAAGCGGCAACCACACATCCATCCGGGAACCGAACCGCACAATTCCAATGCGCTCGCCGCGTTCCACCTGGTCGCCAACCTTCTTCCAGAGTACCACGCGCCGCGCAATCATTCCCGCGATCTGCTTGAAAACAATTTGCCCGTGTGCCGTTTCCAAATAAATTACGTTCTGTTCGTTTTCCGCCGAAGCCGTCTTCCTCATCGCCATCTGAAACTTCCCCGCACGATACTCAATCCGCGAGATTTTCCCCGTCAGCGGCGTCCGATTCACATGCACGTTCCAAACCGCCAGGAAAATCGTAATTCGTTTTCCCGGACGCCCGCCGAACTGCTCGTCAATTACCTCCAACACGCGGCCATCGGCCGGTGAAACAATTGCTGAGGGATCGGACGGAACAACCCGCTCCGGGTCTCGAAAAAAATACAATATAAACGTGCCCAAAGCCAATAGGACAAACGCCGCAATCTGCAGCGCCAGAATGTGCCATCCCAGAAAAAGCGCCGCGATGCCAAGCACGATCGGCGCTGAGGCAAACTTGTATCCTTCAGTAACCACGAACACCCGTTGAGGGAAGCTGAGGCGACACGGCTTCCGCGCGGCTTCATTCTACGACAAACTGCAAGAAAAGTTTGGCCGCCGCAACCGCGCCGGCAAAATACTGTCAAGTGACCTGAACCTGACTACGAGACCTGGCGGCCACGCAACGTCGCTGCGATGATCTGTTCCATCTCGTCTTTCACGCGCAAGCGCAGTTTTTTCAACTCAACTTCGTGCGCGAAATGTTCGACATTCAGAAACGATGCTCGGGAGAGTTGTTCAATTTCGGCGTCATACTTGGAATGTTCCTGTGCGAGTTGCTGAAATTTAGGATTGTTTGCCAGAAGCTGTTCGCGGATATCCCGGGTCGTACTGGGCATCGTTCGCCTCCAGATTCAGTGCGTAGGTTACATCTTCGGCAGAAGCTAGCACAAAATTGGAATGCGAGCCAAGAAAATTTAACAGTTTTTTTTAAATGAAATGAAGTACCAGCAGCAGCGCGTCCTCCACCGGCTGTGAGTAGTAGTTCTTCCTCCGCCGCAGCTCGGTAAATCCCGCATTTGAATAGAACGCTCTTGCGGCGGCATTGGATTCGCGCACTTCCAGATAAACTCGCTTCACACCGGCGCGCCTGACTTCTTCGATCGCTTGTTGCACAAGGCGCCCCCCAATACCTTGCCTATGCGCGTTTGGGTCCACGGCAAGATTTAGAATCTCCATTTCGTCAGCGAGGGCGCGGACCAGCACAAATCCCTGCACGGCGCTATCACGCGTAGCCGCCCAGCCGGCGATGCCATTTATTCCAATGTCCCGATACCCCGCCTCTCCCCATCGTGCTGCTTCCCTGCATTGCGATTCAAGCGCCACAAGTGCGTGCGCATCTTCACGATCGAGTTGGCGAATGACGATCACCTTGGAGAGTTCCGACATACTATTTCGCCCTCGGATCCTTCCAGTACGATTCGGCGTCGCTCCTACGAACGTAGTTCGCGTCCAGCGATAACGCATCCACCAGTTCGCCGCGTCGCGCATGCTCGAACGCCAGACGACCGATCCACGGCGCTAAGTCATTTGAGACTTGCTCGATACGAGCGCCAGCCAAAATTGAAGATGCCAGCACCTCGCGAAAGAGTTCCGGCTCAGGTGAAACAAAGCAAAGTGTGGCGAGAGAATTCCGAGTTGAAACGACGCGCGGTAGGCGGGCATAAACGTCCGTCAAAAACTCACTTGCGCGCATTACAACCTCGTCTCCGATCGGTTCCAGTTCCGTGCCCATTTTTCGATACAATCCCCCGAAAATCTGGCCCCTTCGCCCATCCAGGACCGCCGCTACATACTCTGTCGCTCCAGAACCCTGCGCAGCGACGGCCTGAAGCCCGCTGACGGGCGCAATGAGCCTTCCATGAACTTCCGCCCAAGCCTTTACCGACGTCAGTCCGACGCGCAAGCCAGTGAACGAACCTGGTCCGGCCGTAACCGCATAAACGTCGAAATCCCCAACGCGCAGTTTCACCTCGTCCAATAACCCGGCCAATTCGGGGAAGAATCGCGAGGAATAGTCCGCATGGGATCCCGTAAATACATGGCCCAGCAACTGCTTATCCTCTAAAGCGGCGACGCCGCCAGTCGGAGTACTGGTATCAACCGCGAGAATCCGCATGGCTGGATTGTAGTCTAGTCCGCGCAAAAATGGGCTAACCTATACAGCAATTCGAATACCATTCCACAAAGGAAATTTCGCTTAACTTGTTGATTCCACACGGAATAGTCTTGACTCTACAGTATCTTCCCCCTTACTATTAGTGCATCCTCACGGGGGATCTGATGGACTTCAAAATCGGCGACAAAGTAGTGTATCCGAACCATGGAGTCGGTGTAATTGAACAGGTTAACTACGGGATGTTGAATGGCCGCAGCGAAAAGTATTTCATGCTGAAAATTAGTTCCAGTGGCTTAAAAGTAATGGTTCCTCAGAGTAATGCTCTTGCTGTCGGTCTGCGTTCCGTAATGCGCCAGGCCGAAACCACAAAGGTAATGACGTATCTTGAGAAGGGCAAGTTCACTTCGCACCACGATTGGAAGCACCGCTTCAAGGAAAATTCCGAACGTATGCGCACGGGATCACTGATCGAAGTGGCCGCAGTGCTCAAGAGTCTGGTGGCCCTCAGCCGCACAAAACCACTTTCCTTCCGCGAAAAGAAAATGCTCGAGCGAGCGAAGTACCTGCTGGTAAGCGAACTCGCAACAGCGCGCAACTCTTCGGCGGAAAACATGGAGGGCGCTTTGGTAAAGTCTTTGGCCAAGGCCCGCCTGTCAATGCCGGTACTCACCGACGTCCTCGAAGGCTAAGCTCAACCTCGTATTCCAAGTCTTGTTGGACGGGCGCAAACTGACACGGTTTGCGCCCGTCGTTTTTTCGGTCGATTCAAAGGATGAATCTTGGAGGGTTGCCCGGCCGAAAAAACTTAGCGACGCTTCCGTTTTCCCCATCCGCCACCGCCGGGGCTTTCAATCCTCAGGACCGCGCCCGCAGCCGCAAAGAACGCGCATTTGCCCGGCAACTTTTTGCGTTTGCCTCCGATTCGGAGTTCGTTCCGGCCGGGCTTCCCGTCGCTTCCGCCCGAAAGACCATATGGCCCGCGCTTGCGGCGATCGCACAGCAATCCCACTTGCATGTCAGTCAGAAGTTCAACTTCTCGAATCAATCCATCGCCGCCACGATACAGTCCTGCGCCCCCGGATTCCGCTCGGAAACCGTAGTGCAAAACGCGCACTGGATATGCGTGTTCTAATACCTCGATCGGCGAATTCCAGGAATTTGTCATGTGCGTGTGGATACCACTCACGCCGTCACGGTCTGGCCGCGCGCCCATGCCGCCGGCAATCGTTTCGTAATACGCGAATGGAGCGCCGCCGCGCCGAGGGTCAGCCCCTCCCAACGTGAAATTGTTCATTGTGCCCTGGCTCGCCGCTGGAATCTTCGACGGAAGCGCCTTCGCAAGCGCGCGCAGCAGCGTATCCACGATACGCTGCGATGCTTCCACGTTTCCACCGGCTACGGCTGCAGGCGGCTTTGCGTTAACAATCGTTCCCTCCGGCGCAGTTACTGTAATCGGACGCATCAATCCGCTGGTGGCGGGAACCTGCTCGTTCAGCAAGCATCTGAAAACGTAGAACACCGCCGAATATGCGATGGCCGCGACGGCGTTCACGCTTCCTGCGCATTGCGGATCGCTGCCGGTGAAATCCACGTCGGCCCTTCCGCCGCGGATGCGCACCGTGGCGGCAATCCGAATCGGACGATCGTTAATTCCATCGTCGTCCAGAAAATCCTCGGCACGATACGTTCCGCGGGGAATTGTGCGCAGGGCCACACGCATCATCGCGGCGGAATAATCGAGTAGGTGCGCGGCGTATTCTTCAATTTCTTTCCGGCCATACTTCGCGAATATTTCCGAGAGCCGCCGCTCGCCAATTCGACATGAAGCGATCTGCGCCGTTAAATCCCCTTCGCGCTCCTCTGGAGTCCGGACGTTGATTAGAAACAACTTCAGAATGTCTCGCTGCAGTTTTCCGCCAACCATTAATTTCACAGGCGAAATGCGAAACCCTTCCTCATAAATCTCGCGAGCAATTCCCATCGAACCAGCATGCGCGCCGCCGACATCTGCGTGGTGCGCGCGATTCGCCACATAAAACATTGACTTCCGCGGGCCACGCACGAAAACGGGCATAACCATCGTCAGATCCGGCAGGTGCGTGCCTCCCGAGTAGGGATCATTCAACAACGCGATATCGCCGGGGCCGAGTTCCAGTTCAGCGATTGCCGCGGTCACCGACATAGGCATGGAGCCAAGGTGCACTGGCATGTGATCGCCCATCGCAAGCACGTTTCCCATTCCATCGAATACGGCGCAGGAATAATCACGACGTTCTTTGATATTAGGAGAAAACGCGGAACGACGCAGGCTGGCGCCCATCTCCTCGGCAACGGAGTGGTACAGATTCTTAAATATTTCCAGCCGCGTCGGATCGAATTTCATCTTCGCACCGTAGTTTTCGTCGTCATTGGCGCGCCAGTGTCAAAATCAAATTACCCCAGGAGTCCACCTTGCCGCGCCATCCCGGAGGAACAACTGTCGTAGCGCTGTACTCCGAAACAATCGCCGGGCCAGCAAATATCTGACCAGGCGCAAGCCGCGCGCGATCGTGAACGCGCGTTGAAAACGCGCGCCCCGCGAATAAGGTTCGCCGACTTTCGGCGCTTGTTGCCAACCCGCCGCGCCGCGAAACTCGCGGACGGTCAAGCTGTGGCTGATCTGTCACGCCAATCAATCGAGCGCGAACGTTCACAACCTCAGCCGCACGTGAGACATCTGCATAGCCATAACGGCGTTCATGCGCTTTGTGGAACGCCGCCAGAAAATCACGCGACTCGGACACCGTCAACTCGTACGCCTGCCCGACGTAACGCATATCCAGTAATCGCTCAGTCTTGATTCGGCGGTCCATAAATCCTTCGGCTCGTAACGCGTCACGCCCGCGCGATTCCACTTTCTTGAATTCAGAAGACAATGCCCGGCGCGTCGCCGCAACAGACGAAACATTCATGCGCACGGTGTGCGAATAATCATGCACGACGTGCGCGCGCAAAATTCCCAGCGCCGAAAGACCGCCCGGCAAACGCGGAATCAGCACGCGCGGAATGCGCAGCGCTGC
>OCZU010000160.1_pt1 | contig 49383 bp, 45 predicted proteins | sample 1539001 | NCBI WGS metagenome assembly OCZU01 (sample SAMEA3539306, study PRJEB22396) | soil metagenome | biome: tundra; feature: field; material: soil | place: USA | collected 2010-05 | depth 0.15 m | reverse complement strand
CTGTTTTCGATCGATCCGGGAAATTCCTTCGTCAGTGGGGGCACCAGGGGACAAAAGAAGAGGCCGATGCGGGTGTGGGTGGCGCGTTCATGCAGGTTGTGCATTGTGTGGTCATCGGCAACGACGGCCTGGTCTATGTCTGTGACCGGCAGGCCGACCGGATCCAAGTGTTCGATAAGATGGGAAACTTCAAGAATAATATCTGGATCAAGAGAGGAAACAGTCTCCCGGACAATTGGGGCACTACTTGGTGGATTGGCTTTTCTCCCGACCGGGAGCAGAAATACATATACGTGGACGACGGAGGCGATGAGCAGGTCAAGGTTCTCGACCATGCTAGCGGAAAAGTACTCTCAAGCTTCGGGCGGCCTGGTCACCAGATCGGTGAATTTACCCATGGTCACACTCTGGCAGTCGATTCCAAAGGCAATGTCTATGTGGCCGAGACCGATTGGGGCCGCAGAGTCCAAAAGTTTGAGCCAGTGAGATGATGGTTGTTTTCAAAGTTTCATACGAGTTGGAATGCAGATTTCTTGGGCCCGCGGGTGGCAGGCGATCCTGCGGTGATGATCTAAGGTTGCATACGTCAGAGCGATTTCAAGAAGTGGCATCTTGTGTTAGACTTAGCGCCCCATAAGTGAGAAGAGATTTCTGATTGCTCCGACAAATCGGCAGCCCATCAGGGGGTTCTGTGATCGCTCGTCTCCTTGCTCTCGCAATGCTCGCTGGTTCGGCGCTGGCGCAGAATGTCGTTCACTATACGACCACCATCGACAATGTGAAGTACCTCTTTGCGACGGCGGAGCCGGTGGCACGGCTGCACTCCGGCGACATTCTCGACACCAATACGCTGGACTGCTTTGGCAACGTGCTTAAGAAAGCTGGGGACACACTCAGCATGGTGAAGGGTGACAATCCGCTGGCGGGGCCGTTTTATGTGGAGGGGGCGGAGCCGGGCGACACGCTGGCGGTGAAGATTCTTGACCTGCAGGTGGACGGCGACACCGGCGCGGGAGCGTTCTCATACGGATTTGGGGCGCTCAACGAAACCAACTATACGCCAATGCTGCATCCGCCGCTGCCTGAGAAGATCTGGTTCTATCACATTGATCATGCGTCAAACGCTGCCACGTTCAAGGCTCTGGACACGGATTTCTCGGTGAAGATTCCCTTGCATCCTTTTTTCGGCTGCATTGGCGTCGCGCCGGCCGGGGGCGAGGCGCGCAGCTCGGTGGTGCCTGCGGAATTCGGCGGCAATATGGATTCTCCCGAAGCCAGCGTGGGCAATACCGTGTATTTTCCGGTGAACGTGAAAGGCGGCTTGTTGTATATCGGGGACGGCCACGCCGCCATGGGTGATGGCGAGATTGCGGGCTCCGCGATCGAGGTGCCGCTAAAGGCGCGAGTGCAACTCACTGTGATCAAAGGCCGGACCATCAGTTGGCCGCAGTTTGAAAATGACGATGCCATTATGACGGTTGGTGCGTATCGTCCGCTGGACGATGCGCTGCGCATTGCCTTCACGGAGCTGGTGCACTGGATCCACAAAGACTATGGCTTGTCGGAATTCGACGCCTACGAACTGCTGTCGCAAGTGGGAAAGATCCATCTCAACGAGATGGTTGATCCAAATTACGTTGTCGTGGCTTCCATCGAAAAGAAATACCTGCCCCCGAGGAAGAAACCGTAGAGTCGTAAGACATCCCTTAAGACACCACGCGTGGATGTGAGGCGAACCATGGCCCGGCCGAAACTCGAATCGCAGTTAGCCCACTCCCCCGTTCTGCGCTACGGTCTTGCAGCGGCTTCTTCCGCCATTGCCCTGGGCTTGGCGCTTCTGGCACAACACTACGGTTTCCGCAACGTGGAAGTGCCGCTTTTCCTGTTTGCCATTGTCGTAACCGTCTGGTACGCAGGGACCGGACCTGCGATTCTTGCGGTCGTACTTTCAAGTTTGGCTTTCGACTACTTCTTTACTGAGCCCCGCTACAGCTTCTACGTTAAAAGCTCTGAGCTCCCGTACTATGCTATTTTCGTGGTGTTTGCGTTACTTCTCACCTGGTTCGCCGCAGTTCGGCGTCGCGTCGAGGCAGAGCTCCTTCAAGCTCGCGACAAGCTCGAAATCGAAGTGGCGGAACGAACCCAGCAGGCCAGCCTGCTCAATCTCACACATGACACGATTTTCGTCCGTGATATGAACCACGTCATTACATACTGGAACCGGGGCGCTCAGGAGTTGTACGGGTTTACGCCCGAGGAAGCGATCGGGAAGCAATCTCGACAACTGTTGCGGACCGTCTATCCGGTACCTATTGAGGAGATTCAGGCGGAGTTGCTGAGCACCGACCGCTGGGAAGGCGAGCTTGAAAAGACTAAAGCTGATGGAACCCGCGTGATTGTGTCGGGCCGGTGGTCCTTGCGGCGTGACGAGCAGGCGCGACCCGTCGCCATCCTGGAGACGAACAATGACATCACGGAGCGCAAGCGTCGAGAGCAGGAAATTGAGAGTCTCAATCAGGAACTCGCCAAGCGCTCCACGGAGCTCGAATCCATCAACAAGGAACTGGAGGCGTTTGCCTATTCCGTCTCGCACGACCTGCGTGCGCCCCTTCGCCACATGGCTGGCTATACTGAGCTGCTTCAAAAGAAGGCATCTTCCGGGTTAGATCAAAAGAGTAACCACTACATATTGATGATGCTTGAGTCAGCCAAGCGTATGGGCAATCTGATTGACGATCTCCTGGCTTTTTCGAGAATCGGGCGGGCTGAAACGCAGAAGACGGTGGTAAGCCTGGCGCAGCTGGTAAGAGAAGCTCTTACCGAAGTTCGGCAAGATACAGAGGGACGCAACATTGCCTGGAAAATCGGCGCGCTGCCCGATTCCTATGGAGACCGTTCGATGCTAAGGCTTGTGCTGGTGAATCTTATTTCCAATGCGATTAAATTCACGCGCACGCGCACGCAGCCCGAGATCGAAATCGGATGCTCCGAGGGAAACGGAAATGAACTGATAATATTCGTAAGGGACAACGGAGTGGGCTTTGATATGAAGTACGTAAATAAATTGTTTGGCGTGTTTCAACGCCTGCACCAGTCGGATGAATTTGAAGGCACCGGCATTGGACTGGCGACGGTTCAGCGCATCATACATCGTCACGGAGGGAAGGTCTGGGCCGAGGGCGTGGTTGATAGCGGTGCGACTTTCTATTTCTCGGCTCCGAGACCAGAAGGACAATTATGGAGAGCATGAATAAACTGGGGCGCATTTTGATGGTTGAAGATGACCCCAAAGACGTGGAGCTTACTCTGACGGCCCTTGAGGAATACAACCTTGCCAACGAGGTCGTTGTTACTCGCGATGGCGAACAGGCCCTCGATTACTTGTATTGCCGTGGGGAATACAAGACGCGCTCCAGCGGCAACCCTGCAGTCATGCTGCTGGATCTGAAACTACCCAAGGTCGATGGGTTGGAGGTGTTGAAGCAAATTAAGTCCGATGGGGAGCTGAGAATGATTCCTGTAGTTGTGCTCACCTCATCGAAAGAGGAAAAGGACATGGTGGCAAGCTACAAACTCGGAGTGAACGCGTACGTGGTAAAGCCAGTTGACTTTCATGAGTTTGTGAATGCCATCAAGGAACTGGGCGTTTTCTGGGCAGTCATCAATGAGCCGCCGCCGGGAAGCGTAAGGAAGTGAGTATCGTGAGGAAAGAGCATGCGCCACCCATTGCGGATTTTATCGGTCGAAGATGATCCTAAGGACACGGGGCTGATTCAGGATCTGTTTGAGACAGAAGGCATAGTCTGCGAAATAACACGGGTCGACACTCAGGCCTCAATGCTGGATCTCCTTAAGCAAGCCGGAGTCGACCTGATTCTGGCGGATTACAGCCTTCCGTCGTTCGACGGCATTTCAGCGTTGAAGCTTGCAATAAAAGTCTGCCCGGACGTGCCGTTTATCTTTGTTTCCGGAACCCTGGGCGAAGAGGTAGCGATTGAAGCGCTTAAACTTGGCGCAACGGATTACGTTCTGAAGACGAGCCTATCGAGGCTTGTGCCGTCAGTGCAGCGTGCGCTCCGTGAAGCCACACAAAAGGCCGAACGTAATCGGGCCGAGGAGTCGCTCCGCCAGAGCGAGACTTACCTGGCCGAAGCGCAGCGCCTGAGCCACACCGGCAGCCTCGGCTGGAAACCCTCGACCGGCCAACTCATATGGTCAGAAGAAACCTTTCGAATCTTCCAATACGACCGAACCACGACACCGACCGTGGAACTTGTTCTCCAGCGGGTTCATCCGGAAGACGCGGCGCGCGTGCAGCAGACGATCGAACGCGCGACGCAGGAGGGGAAGGATTTTGACCTTGAACATCGCTTGATGATGCCGGATGGTTCCATCAAGCATGTCCATGTTGTGGCTCGTGCCTTAAGCGATGAGTCGGGCAGCGTAGAGTTCGTAGGAGCGGTGATGGACGTCACCGCGGCAAAACAGGTGGAACAGACGCTCCGGAAGAGCGAGGCATACTTGGCGGAAGCACAGAGGCTCAGCCACACCGGCAGTTGGGCATCGACACCTGCCATGGGCGAGATCAGGTACTTCTCCGAGGAATGCTACCGCGTGGTGGGTTTTGATCCGCACGGTGGACTACCGCGATACGAAACGTTCTTTAATCGCATCCATCCCGATGATCAAGCCAAACTTAGGGAAGCAGTCGAGACAGCAGGGCGCGAGAAAGCGGAGTTCGAGCTGGAGTATCGAATCATTCATCCCGGCGGCAACGTCAGAGACATCCATGTCGTAGGTCATCCCGTTTTCAGTCCATCCGGCGATCTCGTTGAATACGTCGGCACGGTGATTGACATCACCGAGCGCAAGCAAGCCGAGCAGAAATTCCGCGGGCTTCTGGAATCCGCTCCGGATGCAGTGATCGTCATGAATCGGCAGGGCAAGATCGTGTTGGTCAATGCTCAAGTCGAGAAGCTGTTTGGGTATCAGCGGGACGACCTCCTGGGGCAAGAGGTTGAGATTTTGGTGCCGGAACGACATCGGGGCTTACACCCCCAACACCGCAAGGAGTTCTTCGGCCAGCCTCGGGTGCGGCCGATGGGTGAAGGTCTGCAGCTTTACGGACGGCGGAAAGACGGAACGGAGTTCCCCGTAGAAATCAGTCTCAGTCCGCTGGAGACGGAAGAGGGCACGCTTGTCTCCGCTGCCGTCCGCGACGTCACGGAACGAAAGCAGGCGGAAGAAGCGTTGCGGCGGAGCGAGAGTTATCTGGCAGAAGCGCAGAGGCTCTCGCATACCGGGAGTGGGGCCTGGCGGGTACCAGAAGGAGACGCTTTGTATCTCTCCGAGGAATGGTATCGCATCTATGGCTTTGATCCAAAGGAGGGCCTGTCGGCTTGGGAAAGACGGCTGCCGCGCATGCATCCGGAGGATCGAGCCAAAGTGGGAGACGCAAAAGATCGAGCAATCCGTGAAAAGTCGGATTACGAAGTGAATCACCGAATCCTTCTTCCGGACGGCACTGTAAAACACACTCACACCGTCGGCCATCCTGTTTTGAATGCGTCCGGGGATGTGGTGCAATTCGTGTGCACCATGATGGACGTGACGGAACGCAAGCGGGCTGAGGAGAAGCTGCGACAGAGCGAGGCCTATTTAGCAGAAGCGCAAAAGCTCACACATACGGGAAGTTGGGTCTGGGCAGTAGCTGAAAAACGCGCATTGCATCTATCCGAAGAATGGTATCGCGTGTATGGCTTCGATCCGAATGAGGGCATTCCGGCTTCGAATAAGCCAGTGCAGCGCATGCATCCGGATGATCGAGCCAGGTGGCAACAAGTATTCGACCGAGCAATAAGTGAAGAGTCGGATTACGAAGCTGAATACCGAATTCTTCTTCCAGACGGCGCCGTAAGACACATCCACAGTGTCGGACATCCTGTTTTGGGCGCCTCTGGGAAGTTGGTGCAATTTGTTGGCAGCTCCAGCGACGTCACGGAGCGCAAGCAGGCCGAAGAAGCTTTGCGCCAGGCGCAGGCGGATCTCGCGCGCACAAATAGGGTGACCACGATGGGAGAGCTGACGGCGTCTCTGGCGCACGAAGTGAATCAACCGATTGCCGCCGCCGCTACCGACGCCAATACTTGCTTGCGCTGGCTTGCGCGCGATCAGCCTGATCTGGAAGAGGCACGCGCGGCTGCATCAAGAGTCGTCAAGGATGCAGCCCGAGCGGCCGAGATCATGAGCCGAATCCGCTCGCTCTTCAAGAAGGAAATGTCGCAACGAGAGTTGGTTGATGTAAACGACATTATTCGAGGAATGATCGAACTGTTGCGCAGCGAGGCTACCCGATACTCCATCTCAATGCGCACAGAACTGTCCAAAGATCTTCCCCTGATCATGGGAGATCGCGTGCAACTGCAGCAGGTCACCATGAACCTGATCATTAACAGCATCGATGCGATGAAGGATGTGGACGGAACACGCGAGATAACCATCACGTCTCAGCGGGCGGAAAACGAGCAACTTCAAGTGTCCGTCAGCGATACCGGCATAGGGCTTCCCTCGCAGCGGGCGGACCAGATCTTCAACGCGTTCTTTACAACCAAACCTCACGGCACCGGCATGGGACTAAGGATCAGCCGCTCCATCGTTGAATCGCACGGTGGGCGCCTATGGGCTGCCCCCAACTCTCCCCGTGGCGCATGCTTTGCTTTCACTCTCCCCACCAAAATCGAGGGCCATGAATGACGACCGTAGCCGCTCCCAAGGTGTTCGTCGTTGATGACGGGGGATCATGCGGGTAGAAATGCTGAATCTCGAAAAAGAGGCGGGGCCCAGATTTCTTGAGCGATTAGCACGCCCAAGTGCAGCGTGGAGATTGCCACCACGACGACGAGCATTCCAGCAAGCGCGAAGACGGTGAACTTCTGGATTATCGCGAGCAGCGTTTCCAACGATCTCCTTCGTCCTGGTTGCGGTGCTGCTAGCGCGAGGAAGCTCAACAGAGGAGCGGGGGCCGCATCTCTACTGCGGCCCCCAACACTCTAGATCCGATTCCCTAGCTCCGAATCTGAGGGTCTCGAACCCTGGTAACCGTGCCTGCTGAACTAAATCGACTGTCGTTTATTGTCCGGCGACACCCTTGTTCACAAGGATCTTGACCTCCACGCGCCGGTTTTCGGCTCGACCCTGCGCCGTCTCGTTGGCTGCGGCAGGATCCGCCGTACCCATCGCTCCTGGCGCGATAACATGACGCACAGGTACGTTGCAGTCTTGTATCAAATAGGCAACTACCGCCTGTGCGCGGTCCATGCTCAACTGCTGGTTCATGGCAGCATTACCCGATGAATCTGCAAAGCCCTTTACTTGGATGATGTAGCCTGTGAGATTCACGGCATCGTGCGCTAGCGCCGAGAGAGCAGCTTTGTCACTCGCCGAGATTGCCGATTTCCCGACTGCGAAATTGACCTTGATATCACCCTTGACGTCAAACTCACTAAGCTCGGAGAAACGCTTGTTGGCTGCCTCAATGTCCTGCTGGCTGGCTTCGATATCCTCCCGATTGGCCGTAATCTCCTCTTTGTTGGCCGCAGTCTGCACCTGGTTGGCACTAATGCCCTCCTGATTCTTCTGAATGTCCTGTTTGTTTGAGGCAATGTTTTCTTGATTGGTCTGAACCGCGTGCTGGGTCGGTGTCAAACCAGCTTGAATGGTCTCGGCTAGTTGCAGATTGTCTGGATCGAACGTGATTGTCTTAGCCGTCACCCTGCTCTGCGCATCGCCGATGCCATCTACTGAGATCTTGAGCCCGGGGATGAGGACGGTGACTGACATCTCCTTCTTGCGGAGGCCGATTCCTTTCGGCTGTTGCACCTTGGTGTCACCGGTGAGAACCACGATGAGGTTCCCAGCACCAGCGGTTTTCATGGTCAGAGTCTCTCCGGTTCGAGTAGTGATCAGTCCCTTGACTTTGACCTTCTCGCCGTTAGATGCGCCATAGGCCAACCCAACTGACACACAGCACAGCAAAACGGTATACGCCACCAGCGATTTCGAAGTCTGCTTCATATATGTGGTTTTCCATCCTTTTCGTCAAGTTGTGCGAGGTTGCGCGGAGCAAAGCTGACCTGCGCGTTTTGTGCCTTTGTCCTGGCGACGCACTCCCATCCCAATAAAGGCTTCCAGGTTCAAAGCTTCCGGTTCTCGTTCTAACCTAAATAATCGAAACCGGTGAGGCGCACCACTGGCAGAACTAACAGTCCCACGAGAACAAGCCAGTACTAGCGAACCACGAACGTTTTGTTTCTGCGCGAGCTCAAGTCCCTTGCGCAGACTCCTGCGCCACTGGCATTAATGCCAGTATCCGTTGAAGTATTACCGTCTTAACGTTGGGTGCTGTTTCCCATCTTTTGCGCGCGACATCGCGACGGAGGAGTGCATGATGACAATGGAATGCCCGAACGCGGCTTACGGAGTCTACGCAGAGGACGTGGAGGTAACCGAAGTAGTGCACGCTCTCAATGATGCGGGTTTTGACAATGAAGACATCTGCCTGATGCTCGCCCGCACCCACCCCATTTCCACTATCGTGCGCGAGGCTGGCATTCGCAACGCGGATCGAGAAGCCTCGGCGGTGGCCGCGAGGCTGATTGACTGGCTCTCCGAATTTGGCGCTGTCGTGATTCGGACGTTCGGTTTCTTCATTCGTTCGCAGACGTTTCTCCGAGCGCTGGTGAAGACCAGAGAAGCTCCCGCTCTTTGCGGCAGTGTCGAAACACTCATGGGCCTGGGCTTCTGCGAGAAAGACGCCGGGCGGTTGGAGGATCAATGGTGTGAGGCTGGAGTTCTCGTCTATGTGGCCTGTTCCGAGAGTGCGCGAGCAAGCTGGGCCAGGGAGATGCTTCAGCGGAAAGGAGCGCAGGAAACGGCCGAACTGGACCTATCTCAGGAGACTGAAACGGCAGCCTGAGGCGTCCAGATTTCTGGATCTTCGTCAGGGCATTTCCAACCCGATTTTCCTCTGGGCTGGTTGAGGCGCCGCAGAAGCTAACCTCTGGCACTCAGCGCCAACAGTCTGCAGCTTCTTCCCGGCACCTCGAATGCTTCGGAGTCGATCAGGCTTTTGCAGTGTTCCACCGTCCAAGCGGAAGTAACTTTCGGCACTCAGGCTGCCCCCGCCCGAGCGATGCTTTCAACGGCCGGCTGTGTAGCGGATGGCATTCCGACGTCGCACCCGTCACTGGAAACTCGTTCGATGAACTTTTTCAACGTAATGGTCAACGGAATCGCAAGAATGGCGCCCGCCGGGCCGAGGAGGAAACCCCAAACCATGAGCGACACCGTGATCTCGAGGAACGAGATATCCATGTCCTTTTTCATGAGAATCGGCGTTAGCCCATAGTCCGTCACCATTTGAGTCACGATCAAGCCACCGGCCACTAAGAGAGCCTTCTTCCAACCCAACATGAGCAGCGCCAAAAGGCTCGGAGGCACCATGGCCAGGATGAAACCGACATTGGGGATGAAGTGGAGGAGAAAATACAATGCGCACCAGAGGAGCGGGGAGTCCACACCGAAAGCGGTCAGCACCACGAGGTTAGCCAGCGCGGTGATGATACCCGTCTCGGCCGAAATGGCTATATAACGCTGCACACCTCCGCCGTAGTAGGCAAGCCTCTCGGATAGCGGATTCCTCTTGGCCCCAGGCTCCTCCACCATCTCAACGAGGAAGACCCACGCCAAGACGGAGATCAGAAGACCATCGGCCAGAAAGCCGCTTGCCTGCTGGAGGAGCACGCGGGTAAATTCCAGGACCTTATCCGAGGTGGACAGTTTGGTGGCGGAGAGGTTGGCAAAGTTAATGCCGTGGGCATTCGCAAAAACCAGTACCTTTTCAAAGAGGCCCATGAAACGCTCGTCGTATTCGGGCAGTCTCGCCTTCATCCGCGCGACACTGTCGTACAGGAGGGTAACCGTAACCACATTCAACGTTCCCAACAGGGCCAAGGTCAAAAGCAGCGCTGAGGTCTTTCCGATCCGGAGACGCTTTATGAGCCAGTGAGGCAATGGAACAAAGGCATAGGCGAAGACAAGGGCCATCAGCAGGACCACGAGCAGATGAGACGCGGCCCTGATTCCCCACATGAGGATCACGATGTATGCGACCGCTTGCAGGGAGTGAAGCATCGGTCGCGACAGACGGTCGTTCATTTTCGCCGCTCTCTGGATCAGGTTCTATTCCATTTCAAACGCCGTAAACCGGAACACCCTTTTGTGTTCAACTTCCAAAACAATTGCGTCGCCGGGCTGGTAGCGAGCGAGTTCAGTGCGAAGATCCTCGGGGCGATTCAACGCGATTCGGTTGATCGAGCGGATTATGTCTCCCACCTCTAGGTCAGCATCGAGCTTGGGCGTGTAATCGTCCTTGGCGGCAACAATGAGCCCCTTTGTCGAGCGCAGGCCAGGTAACCCCTCCGCGAGCTTGTCAGTCACTGCGAGCACAAATACACCCAGCGGCACAATCAGGTTATTCCGTGGCTCAACCAGGTCCGCCATATTCTCGATTCCCTTAGTAGTGTCATCGACCGTAGTGATCGCGAACTTCTTGATCTCGGTGCCGCGCAGCACTTCCACCTCGATTGGACGGTCGCGCTCACCCAAGAGGAGAGCGGCGTTGAACCTTGGCAGCGAGTCAATTTCCCGTCCGCTGACTTTTGCGATGACATCCCGCGGTTCGAGGCCGGCTCTATCCGCAGGGCCACCGGGTACCACGTCAGAAATGACTACGCCCGAGTCCCTGGTCAGCCTCAGTCCCGCTGCCAAGTCCGGGGTGATCGCCTGAACATGGGCCTTGATCGTGGGGCGACGCAGATGGCCGTGCTCTCTAAACTCCTGGTACGAGGTCCTGACGATTTGCTCAGGGATGGCAAATCCCAGCCCTTCGCTGGCATTGCCTTCGGTGATTGTGAAAGTATTCAGCCCGATCAGATTTCCATCCCTGTCAATCAGGGCGCCACCGCTGCTGCCAGGACTGATCGGGGCATCGGTCTGCACATGAACCATCGGCTCATCCGGATCGACTTGGCGCTCGACGGCGCTCACAATTCCTCGGGTTACCGTGTGGTCCAAACCCTCTGGAGAACCGATTGCCAGGACGATCTGTCCCAGGCGGAGGCTAAACTCCTCGCGCAACGGAATAAATGGCAAGCCCTTCTCCTCGATTTTTAGGAGGGCAAGATCCACAAACCTGTCCAAGCCAAGGAGTTTGGCATCGTAAACCCTCTGCTGGCGATGCAGACTGGGCGCACCCGTGACGATCTCCACCACCGTGGGAACGATGGTGACTCGAATCCGCTGGGCGCCGACGACTACATGCGCGTTCGTCATGATGTAGCCGTCCGAATCGACGATAACGCCCGACCCGAGGACGCGCTGCCGAGAAACTACGTCCGTGTTCCTTCCGTACCTGTAGTCTGCCCGACCGAAGCTGGTGACCTCGACCCGCACCACTGCGGGCAAGACCTTCTCCACTGCTTGGTCGAACGCCCCGTCGTACAGGCGCAAGATTTCTGTCGTAGGCGAAGGTATTGAGGGAGCAATGCCACCCATGCCCCGAGGTACGTCCGGAGCTTGCTGTGCGGGTACCCTAAGGGTGCAGCAAGCCAACAACGTCGCAAGCGTCATCGTTAGCGCGAGATTTTTGCCCATATTTGCCACTCTCTCGTCGTAGTGCCGGCTACGATCGCATTACAGGATGGCGAGGTTGGCGCCGCCTCACGGAATACGCACGGGCACCCACGAGCAGCAGCACGCTTCCCCTCAATGCATCGAAGGACGCTTCCATGGTTACCGACGGAAGCGCCACGGCCTACTGGCAAGAATGCTAGTCTTGATGGGAAGCAGGCGCGATTCAAAAGAAAAGTTGCCAACCGTTGGGCGGGCAACTCCTAATGGTTTTGTTCGCGCAAGCCGCTTCTCGCCGAGACGCTAGCGGCTCTTCCGAGCCGTTCGCAGTCCGAGAGAAGAGGCCAGTGACAGAAGACCCAACAGTCCAATCAGAGGGAGCTGGCTTCCAGTGTGCGGCAGTTCTGCCGGCGCGGCCTGAGCTACTTCTGCTGGAGCAACCACTTCTTCCTCGACCACCAGAATCGGTACATCGGCGGGTGGCGGAGGCGGCGGGGGCGGCAGTTCGCCGGTCACGGTCCTGGTCTGTGCAACGTCAACGACGGGAACCTCAACGACCTTAGTCGCAGAAATGGTCATCCCCTTCCTCAGACCCCACGCATCCTTCATCTGGCCATTAACGTTGAATTTCTGATTCTTCGGAATCTTGAAACTCTGGTTCTTTCCATCCGCCAGGGTGAGGATTACAGAATTCGGCGGACTTACGAACCACACCTTTCCCGTGACACTCTGCACCGTCGTAATGGTCTTGGGAGTTGTGGTGGTGGTGATGGTGCGTTGCAGTTTCATGCCCGGCTTCAGGTCGTGAATTCCGAGTTCCTGGCCATCCACCGTGACTCTGGCACTTTCCGGTACATTGGCAACATGCCGGATGGTGCCATCCGCCATCTTGACGACCAGGTCGTTGCCTGAGACGGTTATGACTTCACCGCTCTCGACGTGGTTGTCTACCGTGGCATTGTCGCTGGTTGTATAAGTCTTTGTTTGCACCTGCGCGCTCATGCTCAGGGTAAAGGCCAGGCAAACAACCCCCACCATGAACACCAGCGATGTATGTTTCCAACCTGCTCTTGATCGCATTGCTTTTCTCCTTAGTTGTTATCTTTCGGAACCATGAATTTAGATCACTCGGCTTATCTGTTCGAAACTGGTTCATCTTGCATTTGCTTGCTGTTCAAAGCCACCTGGCTCGGAGCGCGGCGGCCCGATATAGCATGAGGGGTCGACGGAGGGGAATCGGCGACAGATGCCTGAACGATGTAACGCTTCGGAGCGCTACCAACGAAATAGAACGGGTAACAAGTCACCAACGTCAGCGACTCGTGCACGCGTGGCTTCAGCACTGAGACATCGCTCGGATCTACAATGGTGATGCGATCAACGATGTAAATTTCCGTTTCCCCGCGCGAATCCAACTCAATTGTGTCGCCGAGACCGATGTCCTTTAGGCCGCGGAAGAAGCCGTCTCGATGTCCGGCAATTGCCAGGTTGCCGTTCTCACCGGGATTGGCCGAACCTGCCACATGCCCCACTCCCCGGTTCAGGCTCAGGTCATCGGTTCCTTCGAGGACAGGAACTTCGACGTGAATCTTAGGTATGCGGAGGATAGCGATGGCGGGCGCGAATTGTGCGGCCAGGCTCTCCTCGTAGTCCTTGATCCGCCGTTGCGACCACAAACTGAAGTTCGGAGTGGCAGGGGTCGATGCCACCCCATGAGGCACTGCCGGAACCAGTTGCCGAGCTTTGAACCTCCGCAACTCTGCGCTGGACAGAACGGTCCGATGGACGTTAGCTGCTACATAAAGGGCGACCATCAGTCCCCCCAAGATCAGCAGCACACGCTCGAGTTTGCGTAACCAGTGCATTCCGGTTTACTCGCGAGCCGTCGTGCCTTCAACCGCCAAAGAGCACACTTGTACTTCCGACTACTCGGCAAAGCCCTCAGCGAGCCGGGGCATCACCTTCAACTAGGCGAACAGTACACGGAACGAAACGAGGGGGTAACTGTCAATACTGACAGCCCCACCTTGAAATGTGACTTGGCTGGTTCGGGGTGGTTTCGGGAATGCGCACCATTCACAAAGCGCGAGCGGGGCTGCCTGATCATTTACTTTTATTCTTCGGCATCGGGCTGTTAGTTCTGCCAGTTTTATCCCCTCTGCTAAACCGTTAGCATGAAATGAACAGTGAACGCCCCGGGATCGCGCCGTTGGAAGCGACCCTGTGCCAATGCTGGTAGCACTTAACTGTAGCGACGCTGAGTAGCGACGGCTCCGCCAACAACGAAGTCGATCCACTAACTCAGTCATAACCGGAGACCGCCCCGAGGGTGACCGATGTCAGGGACAGTTCAGCGGAGCCAGATGAGCTTTCATTTGAGAGTTGTGATGTCAAGCCATCCGCGCTTTTTGTCTATCGTCCGCGCCGCCGTGGGCCAGCTCGGCGTGGTCTACGGCTTGACAGAGGACTCGTGTCGGGAAGTCACTTTGGCCGTTGACGAGGCCTTGGCCAACATCATTCGGCACGCCTACAGGAATCGGTATGACCAGGAGATCGAATTAAATTGCCAAGCCGGTGCCGATCACCTGGAATTCACTCTGGTCGACCGGGGCGAAGCGGCGGATCCGGCCAGGATCTGCGGCCAACCCTTGGATGAGGTTTCACTAAGCGGGCGAGGAACGCACTTGATCAAGGCGAGCATGGATGAGATGCATTACGAGAGAGTCCCTAGAGGAAATCAACTGAGACTCATCAAGCACCTTCCCGCTGCCAAGGTGAGTGTCGATGGAGAGTGATCGCCGCAGTGAAGGTGACCTGCGGCTGATGGAATTGGCATTCCCGCGAAGATCGATAAGCCAGTGAAGGTCGCGGTTCCGGACCCGATGTAGGGGAGGATGGACATGGAAAGACAGATGGGGTCTTCGACCCGTATTGAAAGAGGAACCACGATCGTAGATGTGGTAGGTCAGATTGACCTTGGCAATTCACCCGCTTTACGCAAGACACTGTTGGAGTCTTTGAAAGGGACAGATCGCGTGGCCGTAAACTTGATCGCGGTCAAGTACATCGATAGCTCCGGAATCGCCTCACTGTTGGAGGTCCTCAAAGAAGCCCGCCAATCCAAAAAGCGGCTTGTCCTATTCGGTTTGACCGCGGCCGTTAGTCAAGTGTTACAGCTCACGCGCTTAACCGGAGTTTTTGAAATACGCGAAAACGAAGAGCAGGCACTCGAAGTTTGAGTTCCGCCTTCGAAGACAGGCCTTCATCGAAAGCCGCCCTTCAGAACAAGGCGGAAGCAATTCCTGGGAAGGGGAACCGTTGGCGTGAAAGCGTTGGAAAAAATCGCAGTCGTGCCGGGCTTGGTCGGCCTCTGGACGCTGAACGGCCTCGGCTATGTTGGTGGCTTGGCGACGCTCGCAGGCCAATCTGCCTATTTCACATTCGTGGGTCCTCTCCGGGGCCAGCGCCTGCGACCCCACCGGGCTATCCAACAAGCCATGGCGGTGGGTGTCGGAGCCGTACCCATCGTCTCGCTGATCACATTCTTTGTGGGCTTGATCATGGCCCTGCAGAGTGCATATGAGCTGCGGAAGTTGGGAGCGATGCAGTTCCTGGCCAGCGCCGTAGCCCTCTCGATTCTTCGAGAACTTGGACCGCTGCTAACAGCCATCGTCGTGATCGGTCGTTCGGGGTCCGCATTTGCCGCGGAAATCGGGACCAAAAAGGTGACCGAGGAGGTAGATGCCCTGAAAACGATGGCTTTCGATCCAGTTGCCTTTCTCGTTGCGCCCAAGTTTCTGGCCATGCTGGTGATGCTGCCTTGCCTCACAATCTGGGCTGACTTCATGGGGGTTGTGGGCGGAAGTGTTTTCGGCGTCGCCGGCGCGAATTTTACATTCATCTCATATTTCCAAGCGACTCGAGATGCCATCGTCTCGCGTGACATATATACGGGCCTCATTAAGAGTGTGTTGTTCGGCTTGGTCATTACGGCCGTCGGTTGCAAGGAAGGCTTCTCAACCGGCGCGGGCGCTGAGGAGGTTGGACGCTCGACGACGGCAGCAGTCGTTACCTCTATTGCGCTCGTGGTCCTTGTCGATCTGGTGTTTACTGCTCTGTTTTATTTTATTAACCCCACTTAGCCAAGGAGTATGCGAATGATGCCGGACGACCGGTCGACTCTAGAATTCGAACGGCGTACGGATCCTGATCGGTTGGCCAACTGGGCCGCGGCCGTGGGTAGAGAATATGAATGACTCCGGCAACACGCCCGCCATTTCGGTGGTCAATCTCCGTGTGAGCTACGGAGAGCGCGAGATCCTTCACGGCGTTACCTTTGACGTTCGGCGAGGCGAAACCATGGTGATCTTGGGGGGGTCGGGCTCGGGAAAGAGCACGTTATTGAAAACATTAGTCGGCTTGGAGAGGCCGAGCCAGGGTGAGGTGTGGATCAATGGCATTAACACCGCACGCATTTCAGAGCGAGAAATGGACTCGATTCGAAAGAGGATCGGCATGTCATTTCAAGGCTCAGCCCTGTTTGGCTCTCTGACCGTTGGCGAAAACGTTGCGCTGCCTTTGCATGAACATACCGATCTTGAAGACTCCACGATCGAGGTTATGGTGCGGATCAAGCTCGGACAAGTTGGCTTGGGGAATTTTCAAGACTATATGCCCTCGCAACTCAGTGGAGGAATGAAAAAGCGTGCTGCGGTCGCCCGTGCCTTGGCCATGGATCCCGAGATCCTGTTTTTTGATGAACCGTCAGCGGGGCTTGACCCTATTATTGCTGCGGGACTCGACGAACTGATCCTGAACCTCAAAAAGGCTTACGCCATAACCATAGTGGTGGTGACGCACGAATTAGCCAGTGCTTTTCTGATCGCTGACCGTATGGTTTTGATCGACCGAGGCCACGTCGTTGCGCTGGGAACCAAGGAGGAGCTACAAGCGAGCACCCATCCACGTGTGCGCCAGTTCCTGGACCGGGTTCCGGAGCCTGAAGTTACTGAGGAACTGGACTATCTGCAAATGCTCACCGGGAACCGGAAGGCCACGAACAGTTGAGAACTTGGAGCTTTTTAAGAGGGCTTTATGGATAGCAAGCGCGAGCAGGTTTGGGTAGGACTCTTTGTATTGATTGCCGCATCTTTGCTGATCGGGACGGTCTTGGCCGTGGCTGGCGCATTCAGCGGAGGTGAGGTTGCTCACTATTCATATTTCAAGTCTGCAGGCGGTCTCTTGCCAGGCGCCACGGTCCGCTACGGAGGCATGAAAGCCGGCAGGGTCGATGCCGTCCGCGTGGATCCTCAGAACTCGACCCGCATGGAGATCGACTTCAGCGTGGAGCGCGAAGTTCCTGTGAAGACCGACAGCGTAGCAAAGATTACCAGTCTTGGGGCTCTCGACGAGAACTATGTGGAGTTAGGAACCGGAACGAAGGACGCTTCCCTTGCTGCTCCGGGCAGCGAAGTGAAGGGAGCGGAGACCGTCGGAATCGGTGCGATCGGCGATATGATGGGCGACCTGGCCCCCGTTGCCCAGCAGGCTCTGCAGAATCTGAACCAACGTCTTACGGAAATACAAGTTACGGTGGCACGCGTCAACGAACTCCTGAACGACAAGAACCGCGTGAACTTCAGCAATGGGCTGGGGAATCTAAATTCGATGCTTGCTGAGGATCGCCCAAAGGTTTCCGCGAGCTTGACGAATGTGCAGACGGCGAGTGCGAAGATCGTACCCTTGCTCGACAACCTCAAGACAACGACAGATCAAGCAAACGCTGTCCCGTCACACATTGACCCAGTTGTGGTTGAGAATCGCCATGATATCCGTACTGTAGTCGTCGAGCTCAAGCAAACGCTGCTCACGGCTTCGTCTCTCATGGACCAGCTTAAGAATACGACGGATTACAACACCGACAACATCGACCAAATATTGGTGGACCTCCGCGTCACAACCGAAAACATAAAACAGCTGACGGACACGGTGAAGACCAGGCCTTCGACGCTCATTCGTGGAAACACTGTGACCGATCGCCAACCAGGCGAGCGAGAGAAGTAGGCTGCAGAACACGGGGGATGGCCGATAGGCGGCGTGAGTGGCTTGATTGCAACGAGTAGTGGGGAGAGACTGTTGGCGGAAAAGATAAATTTCAGGACCCTTGAGTTTGTCTCAAGGGCACACGGAAGAGGTGATCTATGAATCGAACAGCCGGTCTTATTCTGATCTCGTTGCTCGCCTTAGGCCTAAGCGGGTGCGGCGCCACTCGGCCCATTAAGTATTACACGGTGCAGGTTCCCGTGGCTCCAACTCCTTCGACCGACACGTACTCGGTGTCTCTGTTAGTTGCAACCATCGGCGGACCAGAGATGTTTAAGGACACACCGATTGCGTATCGCATCGGCACCAACGAGGTTGGCACGTACCAGTACAGTCGCTGGGCTGAGCCGCCCGTCGAACTGCTCAAGGGCAAGTTGATTGGCATGCTTCGTGCGTCAGGGAATTATCAGTCCGTGGCCGGACTGGGGAGCACGTCTGAAGGACAATTTGTGGTCCGGGGCAGACTCGACGAATTCGAGGAAGTCGACAGCGGGAGTATCGGCGGACTCGTGTCCATGGAGTTTGAACTCTATGACCGAAAATCGGGTAGGGTCGTCTGGTCGCATTCCTATTCCCGAAACGAACCGGTGGAAGGCAAAAAGATCTCAGCAGTAGTTACGGCGCTGGATTTCAATCTCGACCGCGGACTGAAGGAAGTTGCTGCTGGGCTCGGCCAGTATTTTTCCGCAAACCTTGCCAAGCAAGAGGCAAAGCGATGAGTGCCGAAGCGAAGACTGTACTCCTGGTGGACGATGCACCCGCGAACCTCCACGTAGTGAACTCAATTCTCAAAAGCACTTACAAGATTCAGATCGCCACCAGCGGCGAGAAGGCATTAAAACTCGCAAATCAAAGTCCGGCGCCGGATTTGATCCTGCTCGATGTCATGATGCCGGAGATGGACGGCTACGAGGTTTGCTCTCGACTTAAGTCGGCCGCCGATACGCGGGATATCCCCGTGATCTTCCTGACGGGTCAGACTGAAACCGATGATGAAACCAAGGGTTTCGAGGTGGGGGCTGTCGACTACATCCATAAGCCGTTCTCGCCGGCAGTCGTGAAAGCCAGGGTGCACACCCACCTCGTGCTCCGCGGCATACGCGAACAACTGGCCAGCCAATTACTAACCATCCAGCACGAAATGGAGACCGCGCGAGAGATTCAACTGTCCATTTTGCCGCGTGAGATCCCAGCCATTCAGGGTCTGGACATTGCTGCCCGATATATCCCGATGACGTCAGTGGCAGGCGATTTTTACGACTTCATCCAGATCGACGAAAAGCGAATCGGTGTTCTAGTGGCGGACGTGTCTGGCCATGGCATGCCCGCAGCGCTTATCTCCTCAATGCTCAAAATTGCTCTAGCTGCGCAAACGAGTTGTGCTTTCGATCCGGCGCGTGTATTAACTGGTCTGAATCAAGCTCTCTATGGAAAGTTCCAGGGGCACTTCGTCACCGCAGCGTATGTATTAATAGACACTGGCAAACAAACACTTCGCTATGCCGGCGCGGGACATCCGCCGCTCATCGTCTGGGACAATTCGGCAGGGGAGACTCGCGAATTGGTGGAAAACGGTTTGTTCCTCGGCTTTTTTCCCGACGCTGCCTACACTTCGGTAGAGATACCTTTCCGGGAGGGCGACTGGAGTGTGCTCTATACCGATGGAATCCCGGAAACGACGAACCGGTCAGATGAGCAATTTGGGGGCGATCGCTTCAAGCTCGTTCTTCAGAGCCATCATGATCGGTCAGTGGGCCAGTTCGTTGATGGGGTCCTTGATGAATTGTCGCGCTGGTCCGATACCGCTTCCGGCCGAGAACCGGAGGATGACATCACGCTCCTGGCGGTTCACTTCAATAGTGAGAAGCGTTCCTGAGTTGAGGGCCATGCGGATGCGAGGCGGCTTCATTCCTTGCTCGCCTTCGGAGTGCAGCACTGTTCGGTGATTGCATCAAGTTTCAGCAACGCTGCCTCAAAATCGAAGTCGCTGATGGATGCGCTCAGGGCATCCAGGTGCGGCTGGTCGACAACACCTGCTATTACGTCCCGCAAACTGCGAAATGCCACTTCGGAATCACCATCACTCGCATCGAGTAAGGACTGGAGGCGGGCAATCGCGGCGGAGGCCGCTTCGCCGTCGAAAGGCGATGGCAGCACTCCCTCCTCCTGGGCAGGTGCTGATTCTTGTAGCGCTTGCTCAATGGCATGAACCTGAGCGCGCAATAGGGTTGCGAACGCATCGAGCGGCACCGCGACGGAATCCTGCCCGTCGCGAATTGCCTTCTCCACCTTTTGCGCTGCAGACTGCACGTCTGTGATTGCAAGATTGCCAGCGACACCCTTCACCGTATGCGCAATGAGTTCCGCCAGTTTGAGGTCTTTGCTTTCGAGCGCGGCTGAGATCTGCGCGGCCGCATCGCCTTGCTTGGCGGCGAACTGGCCCAACAAATCGCGGTAGAGTCTCCGATTGCCTGCGACGCGATTCAGGCCGTCGGCTAAATTGATCCCGGCGATTTTCGGCAGAATTACTTCATCGGCCGCTTTTGCGGGGATCGGTGACGGCGACTGGGACTCGACTGCGGGCTTGGGCCGGGGCTTCGCCCATCTCAGCAAGGTCGAAAACAGGGTGTCGGGATCAATCGGCTTTGACACATGATCGTTCATGCCTGCATCGAGGCAGCGCTGGCGCTCTTCCACGAGAGCGTGCGCCGTCATGGCAATAATCGGGAAGCGCTGCAAACGCGGATCACGCCGCAGCAGCCGGGTTGCCGTAAACCCGTCCATCTTGGGCATCTGCAGGTCCATAAACACCACATCGAACGGCGGAGCCTGATCGCCGGCAGTCAGGATTTTCACCGCTTCCCCACCATGGTTGGCCACAGTTACGATCGCCCCGGCACTCTCCAGGAGTTCCGTCGCAACCTGCTGGTTCATCTCGTTGTCTTCTACCAACAGGATCCGGATTCCCGTGGCGTCATGTACCGGTGTGTCGTCTTTCTTCACGCGAGAACGGTGATCCTCGAGTCCGGCGACGCCGAACAAATCCACCAGCGTGTCATAGAGCAGCGACGAATTGACCGGCTTCAGCAAATAGCTATCGATTCCAATCTCCTCTGCCTGTGTCCTGATATCATCTCGGCCGAATGCGGTCACCATCACGATTTTTGGAATGTGCTGGAGACGATCATTGCGCTTGATGATGCGACTGGCCTCCAGGCCGTCCATTCCTGGCATGTGCCAATCCATCAACACCAGGCGATAGGGGTCCTGGGAATCTGCGCTGGCTATTTCCCGCACGGCGTCCTCCCCGGACGAAACCGACTCGGCTCGGAGTGCAAGAACCCGGAGTGCATCGGTGAGGATCTCGCGTGCCTGTGCATTGTCATCGACAACCAGGGCCCGGATTCCCGCCAGATCAGGAATGAAGCGCTTGCGTTTCTCCTCTGATCCAATGCCGAACCAGGCAGTGAAGTGGAAAGTGCTGCCTACGCCGGGCTCACTCTCGGCCCAGATGGTACCCTCCATCATCTCAACCAATCGCTTCGAGATGGAGAGTCCAAGGCCGGTGCCACCGTACTTTCGCGTCGTCGAGGTATCCGCCTGTGCGAACGCCTGGAACAGGCGGCTGCTCTGCTCCGGCGTCATGCCGATACCACTGTCGCGGATTGAGAACCTTACCTTGACTCGGTCCGCAAGTTGCTCCTCGACAGTCACCGTCACCAAGACCTCGCCACGTTCCGTGAACTTGACCGCGTTGTTTACCAGGTTGATCAGGATTTGTCCCAGGCGAAGCGGGTCGCCGACCAGACTTGGCGGGATGTCATGCTGCGCTGCGATCAGAAACTCGAGGTTCTTGTCTTGAGCTTTCTGACTGACAATCGACGATAGATTGTCGAGCACATCCTCAAGCCGGAAGCCTGTCTTTTCCATATCCAGTTTGCCCGCTTCGATCTTCGAGAAGTCGAGGATGTCGTTGATGATCCCGAGCAACGCGTGTGCGGCGGATTTCACCTTGGTCAGATAGTCTGCTTGTTTCTTAGATAGATCGGTCTTCAAGGCCAGGTGCGTCATACCAATAATGGCATTCATCGGCGTACGGATTTCATGGCTCATGTTGGCCAGAAAATCAGACTTCGCTTTGGTGGCGGCTTCGGCCGCCTCTTTGGCTACCGCCAGATCCGCGGCCTGTACCTGGGTCTGCTTCAGCAGCTTCTTGGCCTGCATCGTGGTCACAAGAATCTTGGTGTTGAGGGCCACTCTCGGCAGCAGCGCGTCCAGCAGCGCTTGTTGACGCGCCGACACCGGAGCCGAAGGCGCCAGTTCGATGACCGCCAGCACAACGTCCTGATTAATTAAGGGGACAAAAAGGACGCAAGCGGGTGTCACCGTCCCCACACCCGCGAAGACTTGGAGGGGCTTCTCGGCGGTGGAAACAATCCGAAGACTGCGCCGCTCAATGGCGGCTTGCCCCACCAGGGCTTCGCCAAGCGCAAACTCTCGCGGTTCCGTTGAGACGTCAGTCGCGAAAGCACCGGCGCGAGTGAAGCGCATGTGGGTATCGTCAGCGAGGTAGAACCCACCGTACAGCAGATCCAACGCTTCCGAGATCCGTGACAGAAGGATGGCGGAGAATTCCGGGAAGTCCTCGGCAGCTTGCAATCGCGCAACCGTGGTCGACACCTCGGCTTTGACCCAACTCTGCATTTCCCGCTCACGGGCAGCGACTTGCAGGGTCTGCATCGCACGGCTCATGTCGCCAATCTCATTGCGACGGTTGAGATTCGCAATGGGTTGGTCCAGTCGTCCTTCAGCCACGTCCAGAATAAGACTTCGCAATGACAACACAACCTGGACGATTTCAACATGCAAGATGGAGAGCGCAACGACGAAAGATGCGACCAAGCCGAGCACGATCACAATCCATGTGATCAGAATCGCGCGGTGCGTCCGGGAAGTGAGTTCGTCAGATTCCTGCTTTGCAGACTTTTGCATCTCGTCCACCAGGTCGGTCATAGACTGCCTTGCCTGCTGCAAATCAGCGTCGACCCCCCTGCGCATGATGTTCATGGCCTTTTCACGGTTGCCAGCCAAGGCAGCGGCGCGGACGGGGCGTGCGCCGGATGCAGCTCGATCGAACACAGCCTCTGCCGCTTCGATTTCGCTAGCGCGACCGGGGCTCTGCCGTAGCGCGTCGGCGAGCAATGCCCGGTAATCGGCTTGCACCTTGTCCAATTCTCCGTCGTTTTCCTGCCTTTGATCGGGGTTGTCCTCGGCGACGAGTTGGTAGAGCAACAAACGGAACCGCATCGTGTTCCCTCGCGCTGCGGTCACCGCTTGAAATGTCTTGACGTAATTGTCGATCAAATTGCTGTACCAAGTGTCGATCTTCTGGCTTTCGATCGACGAATATACCCCCGCGCCAATCGCCATCAGCGCCAGCGGAAGCATGGCGACCACCACCTTGGTCCGGATTTTGAAGTTCGCTAAGAGACTCATATCAACCGTTTATACCCGGGAGTTATCACATGGTGGCGCGAATCGAAACGCTGTCGCATTCCGCCAAAACTGGGGTCTTCCTGCCATTCGAGAACCGGAAGCCTGCTTTGAGGAGAGTCTCACTTTTCCCGAGTGCCCGAGCCTGACGGAAAGATCGAGCGTGGAGTTCCTTTGGAGAATACAGGCGCACCGTAAGAGCAGTCAGTCTATTAGCACCGTGGTATCCCAATAACTGGCAAAATTGCCAGTCCGCTCCTGAATCGCCTGAACATTGCGGGATTGTGCCCGGATCACTGGTAAACCGTAGTAATCCGCCCTGGACGAAAACTGCTTTTATAGCAAGCCGGATGGGAATAGTTGGCGAAATCAGAAGTTGCACGCCCGAGAATTTGCTGGTGAAGGGTGAAGTCGGAATGTCTCAACATTGACCGAGCTTGGGTCCCTTAGACCACCAGGCGTGTCAACGCTGGTTGTGGACCGAACCCGTCAACCGCGTGGTTCCCCTGACGTTTCCTATTTACTTGGAATGCAGTTTTTGAGTCGTTGCCACTAACGTGCCCTATCAGAGGTCTCTCCTGCGTAACGGCGGGTCACGCTTCAACCGGGTCAATGCAACAGGTTCGGCGAAACAAAGAACTTGTTAGAAAGCACCGCACTGATGGCGGCAAGCAAGTCCTGGCTCAACCGCGATTTCACAACATAAGCCGAGCCCCCCGCGCCCAGGCCGGCGTTCACATAGTCAGAGTCTTCGTGCACAGTGAGAAAGATGATCTTGGCGCCGCATCCCGAATCCCGCAGATCCCGCGCGATATCGATTCCGCTCACGTCCCCCATTGAAATATCGAGGATGATGACGTCGGGTCTGAGCCGGAGGTACTCGCGGACGACAACTCTGCCGTCGGATATGGCGCCGACGATCTTGTAGCTTTTCTCTTTGTTGAGCATCTCGCCAACATGGTCGAGAACGGCAGAATTATCGTCGCTAAGGAGTATGGTTGTACTCTGCACAAGTCCTTCTTCGAGGGCTGACACTGCGGAATCGCCCCCCGACAGTCTTGATGCCGTTATGGTTGCCGAGATGTTCCGGTCCACAGGCCGACCTTCGCAGCGTTATGCTATTCGGCCTCAGTGGTCTCGGGTACTGTCAGAATTGACGGTCAGCAATGGCTGACTTTGAGCCTTTTTGATCAGGCAGCGGGTTCTTTTCCCCTGCGAACACCCTTCGTCGTAGCCGGAACAGTTCCTGTCACCTGAGTACCTAGGGATGGTCTTGACCAGATGGAGAACTCACCCCCCACGGACCGCAGACGCTCCCGCATGCTGACCAGTCCCAGGCCATGGTTTTCTCGTGCCTGCTCTGGATTGAATCCAATTCCATCGTCGGAAACGCGTAGCTCAACCACACTCGATTGGCAAGTCAATTCCACCTTCACGTGACGGGCATGGCCGTGTTTGACCACATTGTGCAGCGCCTCCTGCACTGTGCGGAATAGACTGAGAGAGACGCTTTCCTCAAGATCCTGCGGGAGATCCCGCACCACACATTCGACCTCAAACTTGTGCTGCCGGGAAAACTCACGGCAAAGATCACGTACGGCGGCTGCCAGTCCGAGGTAGTGCAGCTTGGATGGATGCAACTGATGAGACATGTGCTGGATGTCGGTCGCGATTTCGTTGGTGAGTTGCCAAAGGTCCTGCAGTTGCTTGTTCTGCAAAGGATCCCGATCCGCTGATGTGGCGTGCTCAAATTCCTGGAGTCCGTTCGCCAGCAACGCAAGCCTCTGGTTGATGTTGTCGTGCAATTCGCGCGCAATGCGCTCGCGCTCCGCCTCCTGCGCATGGATGAACCGGCCGCTGAGTTCGATTCGAGCAGCTGTTGTTTCCTTCTGGTCGCTGATGTCAAGGCAGTAGCCGACGTATCCGGCAAAGGTACCGTCGTCCAGGAAACGAGGCACGCTCTGATCGAGCATCCAGCGATACTGGCCATCGTGCCGCCGCATACGGTACTCGCTGGTGAATTCCTGCTTCTTCTCAAAAGCATGAGCATAAGTCTCGAGGTGTCGATGCACGTCATCGGGATGTAAGTCGCGTATCCACCCCTCTCCCAACTCCTGTTGCACGGTTCGGCCGGTGAATTCTAACCACGCTTTGTTGAAGTCGGTGGCGAGGGTATCCGGACCGGACAACCAAATCAGCATCGGCGCCGAGTCAGCCATCAGGCGAAACCGCCTTTCCGACTTCTTCAGTTCCTTTTCCGCTCGTTTCCGCTCTGTAATATCGCGTGCAATTTTAGAAGAGCCGATGATCTTGCCCGTCGCATCTCTCAGTGGAGATATGCTTAGTGACACGTTGATTTCTTTGCCCTCTTTCGTCACCCTGACCGTTTCATAGTGTTCAACTTTCTCACCCGCTCTTGCGTTACGTAGAATTGTTTCCTCTTCCTGGCGAAGCTCGGGCGGAACAAGAATAGTAATAGGCTGGCCCACCGCTTCCGCTTCACTGAGTCCGAAGATGTGCTGCGCACCGCGGTTCCACGTCGTGATGATCCCATCGATGTTCTCGGAGATGATCGCATCATCGGAGGACTCCACAATAGAAGCGAGCCTGAATCGGGCCTCCTCCGCTTGCTTACGCTCGGTGATGTCCTGAACCGTGCCGCGAAGGTACTTCACACGACCGGTGGCATCGCGCACTGCTTCACCACGGGCAGTGACTAACCTTTTGCTGCCGGCCGGACGCACTAGCTCCAAATCGAGCTCCTGAACTGAACCCGTCTGCAATGCCTTCTCCATTGCGGCGCTCAGTCGACTCCAACTCTCGGGCGTGAAGAGCTGTGCGAATTCCTTGCACGGTGGAATGGGCAACCCTGGATCAAGTCCGTGGATGCGGTAAAGCTCTTCCGACCAGGTTAAGGCGTTATTCTTTGTATCCCACCGCCAGTTGCCGACCCGTGCGAGCCGCTGCGCTTCTGCGAGTTCCGCCTCCTTTCGACGGAGTGCTTCTTGAGCGTGCTTGCGCCTGGCGATGCTTCGCAACAGCAAAACGATCAGCAGAGTCTCGATCAACAGAAGTGCGGAAAGCCCCAGGATTCTCCATCGATAAAGTGCCCATTGGGAGTATTCCGGGTACAGAACAACGCTATCCGGCGGAATCCGATTTTCTGGAATGCCCCAGCGGCGCAGTTGGCGCCAGTCGATCACATAATGCTGGAAATCACCGGTGGTAACCGGGATGTTCTCTGCCTTCTCTCCCTTCAAAATGCGCACCGCATCATTGCCCAGGATTTGGCCCACCTCGCCTAGATCAGCTACGCTGCCTCCCACCACTCCCCCGTCCACAACGGAGGCGAACGTTCCGTAGATCGGCCGGTTCGCCGTCTTGGCGATAGCCGGCAGAATTCGTGCAGGGATAAACTGCTCACCACGGGAGTCAGTTATGAAATCAAGGAACACGATGATACTGTTAGGCGGCACGTGCTCCAACTGAGGTCCCAGGTCCGAGAACTGTAGATCCGTCAAGTATTGAAACTCCAGATTCGACTCGTACGCATGAAACTGCTCGCGCGCTAACTTCACATCGAGCTTCTCGGCGTCCGAGGATCCCGAAACGACAACCACATGGTTAGTACCGGGATTCTGCTGCAAAGCCAACTGAAGCGTAGCAAGGAAGTTCAGCTTCCGGATGACGCCCGTCCGGCCCGGTTCTGAGTTGAGCCAGCTTGCGGGATCCTTGGGATTGACCACGAAGAACACCAGGGCCCCATCAGGGGACAGTTTCGCTCGAATCGTTTCAGCAACGGGCAATGTTTCTTCGTTGATCGCAATCACCAGATCGAAGGTCTGTCCGCGGTACTTCTCGAGGAGATACGAGGCCGTTGCCCTTTTGCCGGCTGGATCCGCGAGAGATGAAGACAACTCGAGGTGCTCAAAGCTAAAGTGAACAGGCCTGTCGGAGCCGTTGAGAATATGGGTCTCGGTCTGCTCGATCATGGCGGCTACGTCGGGCAAGTCCGGATCTGCAGAGGAAAGGAAAAGCACCTCGCTTCCCTGTCGAGGGTGGCGAGCAGAAGCGGCCTGGGCGGCCGCGCTGGGTGGAACTATGCTGAGACCAATGACGCAGAACAGCGCGGACCGGAATCTACCGACTCCGGCGGCCCGCCATCGCTGATTTCGCGTTATAGACGTACCAAGTACACTTTCGTGTTGATCAAGATCGCGAACTGTCGCCCATGAATTTTGTTAATTGCCTACTCTGCCCTCTTCCACGTCTCGTCCGGCGCATACTCCTTCATCGCGTTCGCCACTTCTGAGGTTTCATCGCCCAAGTCTTTCTCGTAGACCACTCCACTCTGGTTGACGATGAAGGTCATCACGCCTGACGAACGATAGTTGGCAGGATAAGCGAGGATGCCGAAGCCCCCGGCCATTTGGCCGTTCACGATGTAACTGTTGGCGCCCCCCTGAGCGCTTTTTCCCTGTCCACTCAAGATTCGATAGTAGTAGCCATGGAATGGGGAATGCTCCTGCCCGTATGGCTTGTCGTAGCCCACACTCGCTGCGTAGGCCACCAGCGGACCAATCGGACTCTCTGGTTCTCCATCAGCAGTTTTCCAGAACAGCCCGTTGTGCTGGCCATCGTCGCTGGCCAATACTTGTGTGTATTGTTGAACTCGTCCATCCCGCGGCTGGCTGTAGTAGTCGTTTTGGGCTTCCACCAGTGCGTGGCATACACTTATCGCCCCGAATTCGTTTTCGCCGATGCGACGATAGAGGATCTCCTTCGTGCCCGCTTCTGTATCAAAGTGCCACACACCACTTTGATTGACCAACGGCACAGGGAGGGGCCAGTTCTCGGCGCCTAAGTAAAGAGTTGTAGTCCCATCCGGCTCCTTGCCTAGACGATGCATTTCTCTGTATTTGGCGACGAACTGATCACGCGTGTCCTCATCCTCAACAGCATCTCCCGTGGAGATGACTTCGTTGCCGTCCGGACCGAAGATCTCTAGCATTGCAGCTTGGTCATCAGCCAGGGCTGCGGCAAACAAAGCCTTGCTTGCATCCTCGGCGGACGCAAAGGTTTTCTGTCCAGTCTGCTGCGCGGCCAAGAATCCGTTCAGAAGCAGCACCAGGACTGGAACGAAACATAAGTTCACGGGGCAAATATTCTTGAATTTAAAGGTAAAGGATAGATGAAACATTGGTGTCTCCTCCGTCTGGCCGCATCGGCTAATCGATGTTCACATCCTGGCTCCTTGCGCTGGCGTGGCACGCCAACTCCACTGCTGGGTCGTGAAGCTCCGCTGCCTATGTCAAGACGGGGCTTCGGCGGGATTGTTGCGTAGCCGCATCGCCGCCCTCGGACGCGAACCAACCTTTCCTCACGCACACTAACGACTGAAGGAGCAGCGGACGACTGTCAAAATTGCCAGTTCAATCGGTAAGTGCGATGAGAGGACCATTCCCTTGCCGGCTGGCACATCTTTCCGGCTGTGATCGACGGCGGGTCCAGGTGGAACAGGAGGTCCTTTTCTTGAAGTCTGCCGTACACACTTAGATTGATAGGGAGAACTAGTGAGCAGAACGGTTAACAACACGGTTAGGCGCTCGTAACCTGTCAACACTGACAGGTCTTACGATGTGACTCGTCAAGTAGTGTCGAGAGCGCTCAAGTAAGTCGTGTTCCCGACTTTCGCTGAGAGAAACCGTGATGATCGTACACGAGGTTAGGAGGAGCTGATGAAAAGATACTTACTCTACCTGCTCTTGATGAGCCAGTTTCTGGGTGCAGGATTTTCGCAGCAGGCAACGACACCCCAAACGGCGTTCGCTGTTGCGGCGCAGACACCTTCCGCCGAATCAGTTTGGGCGGATCTTATGGAAGGAAACCAAAGATTTGTAAGCGGCAGGACGAAGACCGTCGACGTGGTACCCCTGCGCCAAGCTTTGGTGAAGGGACAGATGCCCAAGGTCGTGGTACTGGCTTGCTCCGACAGTCGAGTGTCGCCGGAAATTCTGTTCGACAAGAACTTGGGAGACCTTTTTGTGGTCCGGTCGGCTGGCAACATCGCGGATGCTATTGGCGTGGGAAGCATTGAGTACGCCGTTGAGCACCTGGGATCTAGCGTGCTCGTGGTGCTGGGACATGAAAAGTGTGGCGCAGTTACGGCGGCCTGCTCCGGTGACAAAATGCCGACGACGAATCTCCAGGCCATAGTGGACAAGATTTCGCCGGCCGTCACGCGGGCGAAAGCGCACGCCAAGGGCGATGAACTGGTGGAGGCAGCGATTCTGGAGAATGTTCACCAAAGCGCGAAGGATGTGCTGGCCAGCAGCGAAGTTCTGCAGCATTTCCTGCACGAGGGCAAGCTGACAGTGTTCGAAGCAATTTACGAGTTGGGCTCCGGTAAAGTGGTGCTGTTACGGACAATTTCAGGGCACGAGTAGCCGAGGATTCCGGGTCCGCCATCAGCGGAGGACCGATTATCTACCCGAAGCAAGCACCCCGCGGAAGAGGCGTGGCTTTCTGAAGGACGCAGAAGGCGCCGATGGGACACGCGCGAGAGCGATGTTGACCATGTATAGGTTTCGACCTAAACAAGACCCGCAGCCCCGCTCAGGGTACGCCACGTGCTCTGACTTTTGCGAGAGCTTTGTACATGATTTGCAGCCTTTGTATTTGCTTGCTTTTCTGTTGACTGGAAGTCACCCCGAAGCTGAACAATGTTTCATCGCGACTGTCGGGGATGCCGTTAACGCGAATTGCATTTTCAAGGGATGGGAAAGCTCCTGGAGTAAACGCTGTTTAATAATCAACGCCATTCGCCGTGTGTTTCCCGGGCCAACCGAAAGCGACAGGAAACAAGATGCCCAGTACGAAGTCGAGGTCGAATCACGAGCACGTTGTACCATCAATGCCGTGGCGGGATTGGCTCCGCCCATTCAGCGATTTGCCTTTGTGATGTCCGTTTTGGAGAAATACTCCGAGCATGAATGCGCTCTGCTGCTTGGCAGCACGCCACGAGATGTGGTTGAGGCGCGAATCCAAGCGTTGTGGCAGCTTTCAGGCTTCACTCCCGCGTTCGCAGGGAGTGCAGGGTAAACAGAACTTACGGTTATTGAATGGCCAGTGAAGAGCCGTACGCACCCACGGGCGGGACATCAGTTGCTGGTGGCAGCGGTGATACCTAGGTTATTTGAGTCCGGAGACCTCCACCGTGGCGTTGCTGTAGTGGACGGCGCGGTCGCTCAATTGCGTGACCATATCAGTCGTAAGCGTTTCGTCGAGCGCGAGAACCACGACTCCTTGTGTAAACATGATTGGGTTCCACTTCTTCAGCCAGATCTCGGCCCCGGGGTTGGCTTTATTGCCGTTGACCACAACGTGTTGGACCTCATTGCTGTCTTTACCGATGACGACCGTAAAGTGCGGATGCAATTTACCGTTGCCGGTGTGAAATTCGCGCTGCACCACCGCACACGCGCTGTGGTAGAGACTTTCCGCCTCGCGCATCTGGGCCGGGCTGAGGGAAAAGTTCGCGTGCTTGGAATGGTGCACCGAAAACGATCCGTCGGAGGAGGATTGCGCCAGACCCGCTGAAGCCAGGACGAGGAGCGTAAACATTACTTTCGACATTTGGAGCCTGCTTTATCGCGTGTAAATTCACTTCGCACCACGTACTCAAAGAGCACAGCGTAACCGACGAAATTGGCGGCCGAAAACTGTAAAAAAAGACAGTGCCTTCTGTGCTGTTGGTTGGCCCTACTTGCGAACAACTCGCGCCTGGTCGGTCAAAGATGTACGAGGGACTTGCCTGACCGACTTGCCGAAGCTTTCTTGACATCGACACCAGACGGGGATTGTTGCCGCAGGAATTCCCCTTAGAGCTAGTGTGCAGGGAGGGTGTGAGATAGCCTCACCAGGTTTTGCGGCTCCACGCGAATCAAACCTCCGCGCGGGCTATCAATGTCGGCTATGAGAAAGAAGGAGACGGACACAGCAAGGGGCAAGACTATAAACAGGACGCTCGTTCGATGTGCGCCATAACCGATCAGCAGGTTGCAGCCAATGGCAATCGCTGCCAATAAGATCCAGGCCTCAAATGGAATGCGGTTCCACCAAGCGGCCTGAGTGTACCCCTGCGAGTTCAACACATCATTCATGCCCGAAACGGTGAGGGCGACGGTAGGTGTGGGCTGAACCCAGGCAGGAGCCTGGACGGCGTCCCACAACTCGTTCTGCAGTTGGGCAGTATCGGTATCGATCCGCTGAAGCCGCTGCGCATCAAGGGAGGTATAGAACAGCACACGCTTATCGAGATAGTTTCTCAGCAGCTCACGCACTCTCGCCGCATCTGCGGCAGGCAGCACGCCGGCGCGGATGTACTCCGCACCGATTGCATTAGCCTCTGCCTCTTCGTAGTTTTTGCGCAGTTCGTACCGGTTGATGGCCATCGAAAAGGTAAATCCGATAAGGAGGCTCAGCAGCGTCACGGCAGCGCCTTGGACAACGCCGAAGTCTTCCCGCTCATCATCGTCCAACGGTCGCAGCCTTTTGCGAGAAAATGCGCCGACGAGGGCCGAGAGCCAAAGCGCGATGAAGGAGAATGCAAAAACAACAAGTGGAAAGTCGACGATATTGTTCATGTGCTACATCCGGCGATAGTCTCAGCGAGAACATCGGGCGGGACGCCAGCAAGTGAGAGTCCGATGCAATGTACGCGCAGACGAGACAGCCACAAGAAATGCTGCTGTCGTCTTGTTCACGACAGGCAATTCCGGCGTCGGTTCAACTGCTTTGCCCCAGACTTTCGCCCGGCGCTGGCCGGAGTTGAGAAACACTTGTCATTCCACGACCTGAGTCCAAGTGGAATCGGGATTGAACTCATTCATTGCGGTTGCGGTTTCGGTAGTGTTCTTCCCCAGGTCCTTTTGCAGCAGTACACCGTCCTGGTTGATGATGAAGGTCATCACTCCCGAGTTGCCGTATTCCGCTGGATAGGCCACGAAGGCGAATCCCGCGGCCATCTTCCCATCGATCACATAGTCCTTCGCACCGCCCGGTGCGCGACTGCCTTGCCGGTTCAGCATATGGAAGTAATAGCCGTGGAAAGGCATGTGCGAGTTCGGCTTTATGTTATATCCTTCGTCGGTTGCGAAGGCTACCAGCGGCCCGAGCGGACTTCTGGGCTGATCCTCTGGCGACTCCCAGTACAAACCGTTCCGTTTGCCGGTGTCACTGATGAACTTTAGAGCGTAGTGTTTCACACTTCCGTCCTGGTGGACCTGTGCGAAGTACTCAGCCTGAGCGTCCGCCAGCGCTCCGCAGACGTCAATGACCGCCAATTCATTCCGACCAACCCGGCGCGCCAGAATCTCGTCTTTTCCTGCCGCTGTGTCGAAAAACCATTGCCCGGCACCATTCTTCTTAAGCGGGATAGGGAAGGCAAAATTGTCAGCTCCGATAAGCAGGATTTGGGCTTCGTCAGGCATTTTGCGCCAGCGATGCATCACTCCATAGGCCGCCACAAATGCATCGACCGTGGTTTTGTCCTGCACGGGATCGCCAGAGAAAATTATCGCTTTCGATTCCGGACCGAAAATTGCCAACACTGCGTTTAGATCTCCTGACTTCGCGGCTTCCAGCAGCCCGTTGCCCGCATCATCGGGCGAAGCGAAGGATCTGATCGATGCCTTCTCGGACTTGGTGCAGGAGGCAAGGGAAACGATTAGCGCCAGAATTATGAACCGGCTTGTAATTGCGATGCTGCAGTTTGCACGCGACATACTAATCCTCCACACTTTCCAACTCTAAGAATTTCACGAAATCACAGTTGACTGAGTTTGCGGCTGCACTGTTGTGTTCACCTCCGGCCGCCGCCACCACCACCCCAGCCACCGCTGCGGCCGGTGCTTGCGGACCCACGAGCACTCTCCGACTTGGATTGCCAGCCTCCGCTACCGCTGCTGAAGGCCGATGACCCGCTACTCTTCTCCTGACTTCCCCAGCCACTGGAACTGCTCTTCGATTGACTCGAGTAACTTGAACTGGATTTCTGAGTATTGTTCGAATTGCCGCTCCAGCCGCTGCCGGTGTTCTTGTAGGTATTGCCGTTCGCGGACGCATACTTGTCGCCGTTTGCGGTCTGGCCGACCGCGGCGCTGTTGCCATACTTGCCCGACGCGCCATAAGCCGAGGCACCGTTCGAAGTGTGCACCTGACCTGTGGTTCCTTGAGAGGTCGTTTGATGCTGGCTGTACGCAGTGTTTCCGTTTTTCGAAACCGTCGAGGCTCCATAGCTGCCATAGGCATTGGAACCTTGCACAGTTGAGGCAGAGGCGCCGGTCCTTGGGTTGTATGCTTGACCGGCACTTACGCCGCCGTAGCCATTGGAGACTGTGCCGCCCCTCGCGTAAGTCCCCGTGGATGGGTTATAGCCAGAGCTATAGTGCGCGGCGCCGTTGACGCCATACACCGACTTACTGGAACCATAGTACCCGCCATGCCATGCGGCATTGCCGTAGTACGACCCGCCGCGATATACCACCGTAGTGGTACCGTGCCAACCGCAATTCCAACTGCTATACCCCCAGCCGCAACATCCGCCGCTCACCATCGCCCCCACCGCGATACCGACACCGAAGGCAATCACGGCGGTCGCCGCCACGGGCGGAGCGACGTATGCGGGAACGACGTAGGGATAGCCGTAAACCACCGCCGGGTTGTACACAGGGACGTACACCACCTGTGGACTTGCAGATTGAATGACGATGACTTGCGGCGACTGTTGCGAGACAACAATCTGTGAACCTGACTTCAGGTTGCCGGCGGCTAATGCTTTCGCGCGCAATACCTGGACGGCCGTCATGACGTCAGCGGCCTGCGTGTGATACGCCTCTCCTAATGAGGACGTCCAACTGAGGTTCTGCGCGAGGTTGCCGAGCACCGAAGGAAATTGTGTGAGCGCCTTCACACTGGGATCCCAAGTTTGTGTATCTACCGCCTGCATTAAAGTCTTGCCCGTGAGATTGCTATTCTGCTGAAGCCAGCTTGCGGCAGCAGCGACTTGATCTGGAAAGGTTGCGGCTCCAAGAATCTGGGCGACCAGTGCGTCCGGGTACAGCGCGATAGGCGCCACGAGTGCTTGCAACTCATCCGCAGTCAGCGGCACGCCTTGTCCCGAATATCCGGTCGACTCCGTTGGCTCCGATTGAGCCCCAGCTTCAAACGGCGTTGTGGTAATGACGAGCAGGAACGATAGCGCTGTTGACAAAAGCTGTTTCGTGAAAGTCCTGATCATCTTCATCTCTCCATACAGGAAGGCGTGTCAATCTGGCCGTCGCGATCCACGCCCAGATTGAGCTAAGGCCGGCTGGGACCGACAGCAGCTAAGCTCACCCAACGGCCCCTCGGTTTTATCCCGACTGAACGGGAATCGGGCGATGAGCCCACGACTCGTCTCCGGACCCATTCGGCCTACCAGAAATGGGTTCTTGTGGTGACTGAGGGCAATCGCTTCGGCACTATGCTCGATGAGAGGCGTGCATCTGGCAACTGTCAGTTTTGACAGAATCGGGTCGATTCTTTTCTCGCGCCTGCAGCGAATCAGAGGCGTGAGTCATCAAAATGTCCACCCAAGGCTAGAAGTGGAGCCGTAGTCGGTCTTGGGAAGGTCTTGCGGCGGGCGGCTGTCGAAGTTGAGATAATAGCCAAACCTCCAGTACAGATCTTTGGCCACCTTCAATTTCAGAGACGTGTTGAGGTCGAAGCGCACGCGTCCCGGGTCAGTCAGGCTGGGATAGACGCGGGCGTCAGCCAGGATATTGGTGGTTTTGAAGCGAAAAAAATTGATCTGAGTTCCCAGGACCGCTTCCGCGCTGTCCCCTGTCCGGCCAACAGTCGCCTCTGAAGAGTAGCGCTCGCGGTTCCAATCCGCACCGCCAAACGCGGCAATGAAGCTGCTGTTCGTATAGCTGAACATATGTCCCACGCCACCGCCAATAGTCGTGCGCAGGTCGAGTTGCTGTTCATCGCTCTGCAGGAAATCTGCAAGCCCCACGTAGAAATTGCGCGGTGATAGCAATTGTCTTGTAACATTCAGCCGCAGGTCATTGCGAAGATCTGTGAGGCCACCTCCACCGCTGAAACTAGACTCATAATTCGCGGTAGCCAACCACTTCGTCCGCTCGAACTTTGCATTAGACTGAAAGCTATACTGCGTGCGGTTTTGCTGTTTGGCGAAATTGAGGCCGGCATCCAGCCCGCCGTGCAGGTTTTGCCAGAAGGTAGTCTCTGTCTGGTGAATCTCAACAACTTCTTTGCTCGCGACAACCTGGCTAGTGGAGGGTCCCGCCACCTGCACCTTCAGTTCTCCCAGTTCTTCTGGAGCCTTTCCCTCGGCAGCACTCTGTAGCGCGCCCGTGTAGCGGTTCCCCACCTTATCCGCAACCACGAAACTCTGTGCGCTCTCGACGCGGGCAATCTTGGACCAGTCCATTGCAACCGTGCCATCCGCGTAGTCGAGCTTGACATACAAGTAGCCCTTCTCAAGCTTAATGATCTCGCAGGTAATGCGGTCGCCATTGGTGAACTGGATGACGTCTTTCTTCTCGCGTGCTGAGCAAATTCCAGTCAGGGCCAACAGGAAGATTGGCAACCAGGCGGAGCAGCGGCGAGGCTGATACTGACGATGCACACTGGCGTGTTGCATTTCCACCCACATAGTCGCCTTCCCGGCTCAGGTATCCGCGGTTCCCATCTTGGGCGCAAGAATGCCTTCTTCCCGACTCACGAACAAAACTACGAGACTCCGTCCGGGCGTACACCTGTCAGAACTGACGGTTGCACACTTCCCACACGCAGCTAGACTCGGATGCCGAGAGCAAAAGCATGAGACAACAGACTGTCTTCTCTCTTGCGATACTTTCTTTTTCGGCCTTTTCCTGTAGATGCGCCCACCAGTGGGCGAGCTTCCGGCAAGAGCGATCGCTTTACCTCGGGTTATCGCGAATCGGGGAGCGCTTTCTGGCTGTTATGTCGCGAACCCGGAAGCGGTGCTTAGAAATATCGCTTTGCCTTCTTTTCTCCGGCATCTCTGGGCAGGCGCAAACGGTTCAATTCCTGCCGGAGGTTGATACTTACCTCAAACTCAACACAATGTTTCGGGTTTATAACCAGGCCAAAGACGATCGAGACGGCGGTGACTCAACCCAAATTACAAGCGGACCGAGTGTGGAGCTGTATCTTAAGCCGCTCCTGAAGCTCAAGAAAATCACCACTTTCGATCTTGACGATTCGAAACCGAGAGCCCTGGTGCTCGAAGCTGGATACCGGTACATAACTGCTCCAAATGAGCCTCTCGACAATCGCTTCTTAATGTCTGTAACGTCCCACTTTCCCATGAAAGCAGGATTCCTGGTCACCGACAGAAACCGCGCCGACCTCGACTGGAAGGGCGGCGTGTCTAACTGGCGCTATCGCAACAAGTTTACAGTCGAAAGAACATTCGCGATTCATTCCTACCATCTAATACCCTACGTCGCCTTCGAGCCCTACTACGAGAGCCAGTACAACAAATGGAGCACCACGACCGAGTACGCCGGTTGCCTTCTCCCTGTGGGAAAGCATGTGGAGTTCAATCCCTACTATGAGCATGAGAACGACACCGGCAAGCACCCGAACAAGCAAGAAAACTTTGTCGGTCTTGCGGTTTACTTCTACTTTTCAGTGGAAAATAAGCAAACCCCAAATCAATGACCCGGATGGTTGATCGAGACTGCCTTCGAATCCGCGGCTCCCGGAGAGACGACGAAGATCGCGGACCGCACCCAGAATCTAGTGATCGAAGTTGCCGATAGCTCTTCGACTTGGGCCATTCTTCTTATGCCGGCAGCCGCGGCGCAAGATCGAGATACTTGATAAGTATTACCTCATTGCCTTGTTGGTTGTAGACGAGCTCATCGACGAGTTTCTGGGCGAGTAGAACGCCGAAACCGCCCGGGCGCATACCGCGTGCCTCGCGATACTCGACGTGGCGCAACAGATCGTCCGCTGGATTGGCAATGGCAGCGTGGGGAATCTCATCCAGAGTGAACCCTTCGCCGGGGTCACTGATCCGGCACTTCACCATGTGGCGGGCGCGTACATAAGAAATCTCTACTTGCTGGTTGGGGTCGAGACGTCCGCCATGCTCGATTGCGTTCATCAGCATTTCGCGGAATGCCGCACCAACGGCGCTCTTTTCCGCGTTGGGCAGTTCGGCGACCTCATCAAGAAACTGTAATACTCGATCCGCTGTCTTAAAGTCGCAGCGCGCGCGTATACGAATCCACTCCGGAGTCGCCGAGACCACATCGATACCGTCATCCCAGCAAGGTTCCGCGATTGCATGCTGGATCATAGCGGCTAGCGCATCCGGTGAGAACGGCTTGGAAAAATAGCTAAAAGCGTGTTCGCGCATCGAAGTGATTACATCCGCGGGTGTGCTCTCGTCCGCCAAGATGATCAAGCGCGTATGGGGATGTATACGCCGTATCTTGCGAAGCAACTCGATGTCTTCCCTCCCCGACGTCTTCTCGCTGGTCAAGATCAAGTCGAAACCTTTCCATCGAGTCAGGATAAGTGCAGTTGCGTTCTCAGTTGCGCGCTGGATCGCCCATGCACCGGGTTCGAGGATGACCCGCAACTGCGCCTCAAGTTGCGAATCCCCGCCGATTACTAGTGCAGTTCGAACCGGGAACGGGCGCATTTGGAAGACACTTGAGAGGGCACGCATCTTGAGAACCACCCAAATCTGCCTCGGACAATCGGCCAGTCAGCAACGGAAATAAGGAGGTGTGACCTCCGTGTGACCCGGCCAAGAAGGCGTTCGCACGATCTCAATGCCGCTCGCGACCTTGGCCCCCCTCGTGAGGAGGAGGCCAAGGTCAACCGAAGCGTTAATTGGAGGAGGCGCTGCCCCCCCAACCAATAACAAATCCACTCTTGAGACGAAAGCTGTTCTGATTGTTGTTGTTGTTGCAGACAGAAAGAGCACACTGGTTGCCAAAGCGGGTATAGAGATACTCAGCCTGGATGGGGCGTAGGGAAAACTTCTTATTTATTTTGATGTCAAATCCCCCACCTACCGTCATGGCAAAAGCGTTCTTGGAGTAAGTATTGCCGCCAGTGGCATTCACGCAAGCAGTCGCGCTATTTTGACAGGTGACCGCCAGACGGTCTCCACCGAAGTTAAGCTCGAAAAATGGCCGGAACGGGCTGGCGTTTCGAAAGGTAATCCGCGGTCCAAACAAATAGGTAAACTGACTCCCGCTAATTTTGTTGCCCGCGCTGATTGTGCTGCCGAAATACTTACAGCCACCCAGGTCAGCCGCAATGCCGAACATGCTGGTTAGGTTATAGGCGAGCGTGCCGCCGCCACCCGCGCAATTAAAGTCATTTGCGCCTGTAATGGCCACCGGCGGTAGCCCAGCGATTGGGTTTTGTATTTCGAATTCGTTACTGAGGTTAGGGTTGGTGCGGATGAACATGAAGGCCGGCGATGTTTCAACCTTCGGGAACTCCTGAGCCAGGGCCGAGCCGGCAGTCAGCAACAGCAAGCCCACTAGAACAAAATATTTACGCATTGTTTTCTCCTCTTCGATTGAAAATCAAGTTGAACATCGACGGAACGTTCCTTGATTAGCCGCGATCTTTCCCTAAATGGCGCCAGTGCCCACCTCTTGCTTCAAGAGGCTGTCCGTTGGCGCGCTCTTCGCTAGCGCTTCTCGGAGTCATTCACCGAGGCCATGGTAAGAAACGTTCTCTGCCGCGCATACTGGCAAAAATGACAGTTAAGTCAACGGCCGGAAGGTCAACGCGGTGACAGGAGAGAGAGTTGACTGGACTTCGCGTTCTCGGTCAAGTACGGGTGCAGATTGAAAAACTTGGATCGGGAAAGGATCATGCGAATGATTCCGATTTACGTGCGAATGGAGGGCGCTCGGCTTATTGGAGTCACCGTACTCGGATAGGTTCGGTACTATTTTTCCAGTGAGATATACCCTTGCTTGTATGAAGCGTGAAGGGGTTGCTCCGCGTTGGCTGAGGCCACGCGGACCTTTATCTTTCGCCATTTCCCGTCTCTACGAATCGCAGGACGATAGCCGAGTACGTATTGGTTTCGTATTTCCCGACTGACGGCGGCGGCAGCTTCGGAAACCTTTTCTCGTTTTTGTATGGCGACAGTACGGCCACCGGTACAATCAGTAATTTGGCTCAACCACATCTTGCCCAGCTTTTCTTCAATAGTCCCAAAGGGGGCGGCTTCAAACAGCCCAATTGCATACACTTCAACGTCTCGCTCCCGGGCTAAGCCCTTTATCTCCTTGTGACTATGATGGCTCACGTTATCACCGCCATCGGAAAAAATGACGATCGCACGTCGCTTGTACTTCGCCGTGCGCAACTGGTCTTCGGCCAAATAGATCGCATCCAGCATCGCAGTGGGGCCGCCGGGTTCTGCCAACATCAGGGGCCGTTCCATCTCCTCGATAGAGCTGGTCGAACTGGCCACGAGTCTCGGGCGGTCCGAGAACGTGATTTCAAAGTATTCGTCCTGTGGATTTGCGTTATTGAAGAAGTCCTCCAACGCCTCCCGCTCAATGTCGATTTTGTCGCTCATGCTCTTGCTGACGTCCAGAAGCACTGCGATTGAAAGAGGCTCCTCATCTTCGAAAAAGTACCGGATTTCCTGTTGCTTCTCCCCTTCGTAGAGCGCAAAGTTTTGCTTCTGCAAGGCAGTGACCGGCCGGTTCATGGCGTCGGTTACGGTCACGGGCACCAGAACAAGGTCGACATCGACCCGGAAAGGTTTGACGGACCCCTCGGTAGTCGGCTTTTGACGCGGTTCGATGTGCACGTCACCCACGGACTGTGCCTGTGCAATCCAAGCAAACAGGAGGATAGCTACGCATGCAAGAGACTGGCGGAAACCGCCGTTTCGACTCAGAGTGAGAATGCCTTGCATACGAAGGAGGGAGGGGCCCACAGGCTATGTATGGTGATACGAAGGGAATCCGTTGTCAATGAAAATCTGACGATGGTTTGGGCCAAAGAGCGGTACCTACACAAGAATTGCCGTATAAAGGAAGGGTACAGCCGTCACGGGGACACGGTTAGACTACTAAACCTGTGTTATATTGCTACCCATGGCCAGCCGATCCCGCATTCTGATTGCGGACGACCACACTCTCGTGGCGGAGTTGTGCAAGAAACTTCTCGAAACGGAGTTTGATGTGGTCGGAACCGTGAGCGACGGGCGCGCCCTGGTGCGTGCCGCCGGCGAACTGAAGCCGGACGTAGTCGTGGTCGATGTCGCCATGCCCGTCCTGAATGGCTTGGATGCGGGGAGGCAAGTGAAAGAAATGCTGCCCGCCGTCAAGTTGGTTTACCTAACCATGAATCCCGACATAGAAGTGGCCGCTGAAGCCTTCCGGCGTGGAGCTCACGGGTACCTGCTTAAGACATGTGCCGCTTCTGAGTTGGTGCTTGCGGTTCGCGACGTGTTACGGGGTAAGTCGTATATGTCACCTTCCCTGTCGCGCGACACTGTCAACTTCTTGCGAAAGCAACATAAGGCGATGGTCAGCGAAGATGAACGCCTGACCCAGAGACAGCGTGAAGTGCTGCAGTTGCTGGCCGAAGGAAAGGTGATGAAGGAAGTGAGTAGCATCCTGCACATGTCGACCAGGACGGTCGCGTATCACAAGTACCGCATGATGGAAGTGCTCGGCGCCAAGAGCACCGCTGAACTGGTCAAGTACGCCATAAAGAACCACATCGTGGCCGCTTAGACGTTCTTCTCTCTTAATTAATCTCTTTATTGAAGTCAGCTCGGAGACGCCAAGCCGAGGTGCTTGCCCGCACCCGCGGACGTACGGGATCTCCGCGAGCGCCCTGTTACTGTTGACAGTACTCTCCCTCGCGTCCAACTTATAGACTCGTTTGCGTAGCCAAGGTCCGTCGTATTCCGACTAGAACTCTTTCCGGAATAACGCCGACAAGGGAGGTCGTATGCGTAGATGTCTAGCTGTGCTCCTGATTTGCGCAACGGCTCCTTCCGTTCTTGGCCAGACGCCCTCGTCCAAGTATCAGCCGGGCACCATCATGGCTGTCACTGCGCACCAGAGTCCGGGACAGCACGACACCGACGTAACGCGGTATGACGTCTCGGTGAGAGTCGGGAATACATCGTACACGGTTTTGTACACGCCTCCCAATGACACCAACATTGTGAAGTTTGCCGCAGGCGTCGAGTTGCTGGTTCTGGTCGGAAGCAAGACGCTTACGTTTAATAGCGCGCTGTCAGGAAAAACAGAAGTGCCGATTCTAAGCCAGCAAACACTCCCGGCCCAGAGCCTCGACTGGTCGAGGGTATGCGGCCAGTACCTCAGTCTGAAACTGCAGCATCTTTCAGAAAACCTCGCCCTCACTGATGATCAGCAGGCCGAGATCAAGCCGATATTGGAACAGGAGTCCGGGGAAGTGAGCGAGATTTGTGGCAATCCCGTGCTTTCACGCAAAGACACTTTGAGCCAATACGAGAAAATCCTCCAGGCGTCGGACGAAAAGATAAAGCCTCTACTGTCCACAAGTCAGTTGCAGAAACTTCAGGATCTGCGCAGAAACCAAAAACAGGACGTGAAAAGAATTGTCACGGAGCAGAAAAGCAGCAAACAAAACTAGACAGGCCGCCTTATGAGCCGGGACAGCCGGGGGGACGCGAGTTTCACACCCGCGATGTACCCAGTCTACGTTCGCGCGGATGCCTATCTGCCGCAAATCGGGGCAGTGAGGCGGCAGTCGAGTTCCGGAAAATACTCGCCTGGAGAGGCGTTGTGGTCAACCAGTCCATCGGGGCGCTGGCGCATCTTGGTCTTGCCCGCGCGTACGTCATGCAGGGTGAGGTCTTCGCCCTCGCTCGCCGCCTAGCAAGATTTCCTCAATCTGCGGAAAGACGCCGACCCCGACATCCCCATCCTGCAGGAGGCCAAGGCGGAGTACGCGAAGCTGCAATGAAGCACTCCATTGAGTTGAAAGTAGGACTGTAAGTTTCACCAGTTGCGCCGCTTCTCATCTGGCGTTAGAAACGAAAAAAGACGCAGTGGGGGCTGTGCGTAGCGGGCTACGAGCCCGGCGGCGTGAGGAAACGACAGCCCGTTGAGGAGAGACAAACGTTTATGAAACGCAGGCTTTCTGCACGACTTTGCCCTTCCACCGTCGCCGCTGTGTTCGGCTTCTCTGAGTGTACGGCCAAGAAGGCCGCAAGGAGAGATCAATGAAAAGCTACAAGGTTGTGATCGGATTGTTGGGTACCCTGTGTGCCCTGACGCTCGCCACGCCAATCGTGCACGCACAAGAAAAGAGTACCCAGGACGCAGCCCAAGTCCACCTAGTGATCACGAACGAGGCCGTCCGTAGTGACAGTGACGTTCCGACTCTTCAGCCAGGTGATGTGAAAGTCAAACAGGGGAAGAATTTTCTCAAAGTGAACCAATTGATCCCGGCCCAGGGGGATAATGCCGCGCTCCAACTGTTTATCTTGGTCGACGATACGCTCGGCTCTGGTGTTGGAAACAATCTCAACGACATTCGGGATTTCATCAGTGCACAGCCGGCATCAACCGTGATTGCCGTCGGCTACATGTCGAACGCAACCGTCAACATCGTCCAGAATTTCACCGCAGACCATGCCCTCGCCGTCAAGGCGCTCCGCCTACCTCGCGGGAGTTTGTCGACGATGGATAGTCCATATCTTTCGCTTATCAGCTTGGTAAAGGGATGGCCTCAGCAGAATGTTCGGCGTGAAGTCCTGATGGTGACAGACGGCATCGACCGGCTCCGCGGAAACCAGCCCGCGGCTTCGCGCTTGGGCCCGAACTATGGCGCCGTGTATCACAGTATGCCCACCATGAGCCCGGACGTGAACTCGGCTAGCGAGATCAGCCAGCGGTATAACGTGCTTGTCTACTCGCTGTACGCCTTGGGTGTCGGACGAGCTGCCCGAAGTTCCTGGGACCTGCAAGTCGGCCTTTCCGGACTCACAAAGCTTGGGGATGAAACCGGCGGTGACTGTTTTTCTCTTGGCACTTCAAGTCTGGTCAGTTTCAAACCCTACTTGGAACGTCTGCAGAAGATGTTCGACAATCAGTATTACGTAGTTTTCCAGCCCATCCCGAGAGGCAAAGCGGGACTCCAACGCATAAATGTCACAACCGAAGTGTCGAATGCCGAGATAGCCGCTCCCGACAACGCCTGGGTTCCGGCAGGAAAATGAGCGGGCTTACGAAATAGCCGCACGCATTTCTCGTGACTATCGGAGAAACCTGCTTTACAAGTTTGATCGAGGAGCGTTTTAACGCCGGGAATCGCGGCTGAGATGAGATTATCGGTGTCGTGCTAAATCAGGCGCTTCACAAAAAAGATCGCCTAGTCTTGACCTACCCCTCGACAAACTCAACCCGCTAGAATTGGGGACCTCACGTCGCCGCGGTAGCGACGAAGGAGGACCATGGGAGATGAAGATAAGGCGCTTCAGCGAAGAGCACATTGTAGGGATTCTGAAGGAGCACGAGGCCGGCTCATGGGGTCGCCACCCGGGGGGCAATCGTCACGTTCCCATTCTGGAACTAGTTCTGTCAGATGCACCATCTTTGGGTAATTGACAACTTGGGGTTAAGGAGGATGATGGTTTAGAGTAAGAAAATGTTTCACCTCAGCGCAGAGACAGTGCGGTTCGACTCGGGAAAGGCTGGTGCCGGAATGTCATCACTCCGCGTTCTCGTTGTGGAGGATTTCGCACCGTTTCGACGATTCATCTGCTCGACACTGGCGAAAAGGCAGGACTTGCAGATCATCTGCGAACTCTCCGACGGATTAGAAGCGGTTCAGAAAGCGGAAGAGCTGCAGCCGGATCTGATTCTACTTGACATCGGACTCCCGACGCTAAATGGAATCGAGGCGGCTCGACGAATTCGCAAACTTGCCCCAGAATCCAAAATAATCTTCTTGAGTCAGGAATCTTCTGCTGATGTGGTGCAGGAGGCTCTCAGCTTGGGCGCGTGGGGCTACGTTGTGAAAACAAGAGCCGCAAGCGAACTATTAGCTGCTGTGGAAGCCGCTACTTCGGAAAAGCAGTTTGTCGGCGGCACATAGCCGAACACCATTATGCTCCAAGTGCAATCCTCCGACTCAGAACGGCATCATTAACCTTTCGCTCCAGGGTTGACGCTTCACGCGTCGTGGGACGTCTTGCAAGTTGCGACATCTCAGTTTCCGGGATGGAAAAGCTCGACCAACCGCAATCCAAACAGACCAAGAGCTTGGGGAATACCAAAACGCCGGGATCCTCAATATTCTCCGGGCCGCGGAAATGGATGTTTATCTCGGCGGTAAATTCGGCCTGATTGCCTGACGTGCAGAGCAGACACGGCATAACACACCCCCCTGGCGCAGCATTTGAGCAAAACAAAAGCCTCTGTCTGTTCAATATTGCACACTTTTCAACCTTCAGTGCCCGTTTCTGCCCAACAGCCAGACTTTCTGAATCATGCCAAACAAGAAAGCGGTGGTCAGCCCGAAGAGCAAGCATCCGTTGAGCGCTTCTATCGCTCCCATAAGCCGCCAGCGGGATTCCAGAAACAGACTCTCGTGCCCGTAAGTTGTTATCGCGTTCAGCGAATAGAGCATCGCGGACTTGTAGTCCGGTAGAGCGCCGACAAATCGATACAAAGCAGCCCAGATGCCGGCTTCTAGCGCGTGCAGGCTAGTGGCCAACAATGTCGTGGTGCCCATGACCACCGCGAAAACGAGCGTGGGGTGGCGGCGCTCCGTCATTTGGCTAAGAAGTCGGGCGCCTCTCTGATTTATGAGCTCGAGGCTCAAGACATGGATGACTACGGTCAATACAATTAACGGCAAGCCCCATGCCCAGTTCTCACGCCACGCCGCCGGAATGACAAGATGAAAGCTGAGAGCGGCTACGGCATTTCTCATCGAGACCTCTTTAACACTAGCTCACTCGGCCCACGTCACTTCCGCGGTTACTTCTGACTCCACTCCTTGAGGTTCTTACTTCAGCATCCCCGATTTGTTGGCTTGAGAAAAACGAACAGAATCTACCCGCATGCCTAGTGTTGCATCGCGAATAAGGTGAAGTTGTTTCACGGGTCCGCTAAACTTGAATCAATTTTCCTGCTCCTTCACTGTTAGAGCGTCCGCTACCGCGACCCAGTATCTAAAATCGCCAGTGTTCTCCTTTCGCGCGTTCATCAAAGCGAGTTCCATTGCTGTTGGTAGATCATTTCCGGTCTCGTCCAGAAGGATCATCGCCTGCACTGTCGGGTCGGGAAAGTAGGTATTCATCAGAACCTCTGCAAGCTTACCGGCGCCCCACCGGTTCTCTGCTTCATACCAAGTGGTCGCGCTATACGATCCGGCCAATGTGAACGCAGAGAACAACTTTGCCAATTCTCATCGAGAACTCTTTCCGTTTTTCTAGTCGGTCCAGGTCACTCGCATTACTTCTGAGGCTGCTCCCGTTCCATCTGTTTCAGTTTTTGCTCCAGCAACATCTTCTCCTGCTGCTTGCTTAACTTGGGAAACAGCAGCGTAAATCCCAACCGCAGGGTCCAAGGCGAAGTTCCAGTGGGATACTTGGCGTTGCCGTAGACCTCCGCGGAGAGGTTCACCGGCTGGAATCCGAGCTTCATGATTCTTCCCACTCCGCCGCCGAAGGGCACCGTCCACACGTTGCCGCTGCTTGCCCTCCAGTTGGCGGTATTGATGGGCGCGGTTTTGAGGTACCAGCCCTTCTTCATGTTGTAGTTGACGAACCACTGCAGCAGGAACTGGTTCACGGCGGGCTTATCCAGATTAGAATGACCGGCCACAGACCAGTAGTTATTGACGAGAGCCCCAATCGTAAAATGTGGGGGTTGGAGCAGCAAGACCGCCGTGGGACCCACGCTGAGTTTTCCCTGGCCGAGATAAGTCGTATTAGTGGCTGTAGGAAACACAACAGTCGTGCCGACGCCCCAGATCACCTTACCCTTCTTCGGCGAGAGGATGAATGAAGGGTTAATGTCTCCTAAACCGTAGACCCCGGTCTGTTGCTCCGGCGGCCCGGGTGGCACAAACACGGGAAGCGGTTGGAAGATGACCGGAGTAATCCAGCGGGTGATCAGGTTCCAGTCTTTCGAAATGCTGAACGGAATCACCGGCTGGATGTTCAGAACATTCTGGGTGCGCTCGGCCGGCCCGATGCCGAAATTCCAGTTTTCTTGAATTGGAACGCTGATGAGGTTGGCGATGGGATTCTGCGACTGTTTTCTTAATTCCTCCGCATTCGACGCTGCCGCTGGCGTCGCCTGTGTGGCAACCGAAGTTCCCTCCGGACCAACAGGCGTATCTTGCGCGAACAGCAGCGGCACCGTTGACACGAGAAAGACCGTCACAGGCCACAGAACAAGTCTCGCTCTTTTGGTCCACTTCATATCTGTCCTCTTTCCCTTTCTCCTGTGACATCCGGTGACAATTTGCGGCTTGATCCGCAATGAGTGGTGACAGCGTAGTGCAACACACGCTGGGTTGATTAATAACTGTTACTTGTGACAGGTTGTGAGGAATACGACGAGAAGCCCTTGGGGAAGGAGCGGCGCTCCTGTCACTTCTGACAGTTACTCATACACCGAAAACACCCTACGCTGACCCGTTCCTTCCTTATGCCTCGTCCACGTTCCCTTTGGGCGGGGCCTTTAGCTCGTGAAGAGTGCTCGACAGTTGAATGACCCTGGGAATTACAAGTTGTGGAATTCACGCCCTTAAAAAAAAATAGCTTAATGACAAGGAGAAAACTATGCCTACAAAGCAACCCAACATCGTCGCCATCATGGCTGACGACATCGGCATCTGGAACATTGGCGCTTACCACCGTGGCATGATGGCCGGGCGCACCCCGAATCTCGACAAACTTGCATCAGAGGGCATGTTATTTACCGACTGCTACGGCGAAGCCAGCTGCACGGCAGGCCGCGCTGCATTCATCACTGGCGAGCTGCCGATCCGCACTGGCATGACCACGGTAGGTCAAGCCGGTGCCAAACTCGGACTGCCCGCCGAAGCGGCAACTATAGCCAACGTTCTCAAATCGATGGGTTACGCGACAGGCCAATTCGGCAAGAACCACCTTGGCGATCTCAATGAGTTCCTTCCCACGGTTCACGGGTTCGACGAGTTCTTCGGCTACCTCTATCACCTCGACGCTATGGAGGATCCCGCGCATCCCGCCTACCCGCAGGAGTTGTTGAATCAAGTTGGCCCTCGCAACATGGTTCATTCCTGGGCTACCGATAAAGATGACCCCACTGTAGATCCGCGCTGGGGCAAGGTAGGCAAGCAAAAGATCGAGGATGCAGGCACGCTCTATCCCAAACGGATGGAAACTGTAGACGATGAAATTCTCGACCATTCGCTTAAGTTCATAGACCAGGCGAAGGCCGCCAACAAACCGTTCTTCGTCTGGCTGAACCCGACGCGCATGCACGTCGTCACCCACCTCTCACCGAAGTACGAGGCGCTGCGAGACTCGAAGAATGGCTGGTCCATTCAAGAAGCAGGCATGGCGCAACTCGACGACATCGTCGGCTCGGTGATGAAGTATCTGAAAGACAATGGGCTGGACGACAACACGATGGTGATGTTCACCACCGACAACGGCACGGAAACCTTTACCTGGCCGGATGGCGGAACAACCCCGTTCTACGGGTGCAAAGGCACGGGATATGAGGGAGGTTTCCGGGTTCCCGCGATGATCCGCTGGCCCGGCCACGTCCCCGCCGGAAAGGTAGAGAGTGGCATCATTTCAGGCCTCGACTGGTTCCCGACGTTCGTGGCCGCCGCTGGCAACCCGAACATCAAGGATGATCTCCTGAAGGGCGTGAAGCTCGGTGACCAAACCTACAAGAACCACCTCGACAGCTATAACCAGTTGGATTTGATCACCGGCAAGGGTCCATCGGCTCGCCACGAAGTCATGTACTTCGCGGAAAGTAACCTAGCAGCCGTGAGGGTCGATGACTACAAGTACCAGTTCATCACGCAGCCCGGCGGATGGCTCGGCACAAAGGATCATCCAGATGTGCCGCTTCTCACCAACCTGCGTCTCGATCCATTCGAGAGGATGGGCTTCCCGGGGGCGGACGGGAATAGGGGAAGCTACTATTATATGGGATGGTTCATGTACGAGTTCTGGCGCTTCGTGTTTGTCCAAGGGGTAGTCGCGAAGCTCGCCATGAGCGCCATCGAGTATCCGCCCATGCAGAAGGGCGCATCCTTCAACCTCGACGCCGTGAAGGCGAAGATCGCGGAGGCGATGGCCAAACACGGACAGTAGCCGCCGTGTCCTCCACAGCCTGTTCCGCGTCGGAAAGAAGGGCCAGGAATTTCTGGCCCTTCTTTCCTGGATTCCCGGACTGTGGATCGAAGCCGCGTTACACGCCTGAACGCGGACGATCTGCTTATCAATCGTAGTCCTGAGCCTTAAAACGGCGGAACGACTCGATTACGTCCGCCTCTTCCCGTGTGAGGAGCACCATTCGTTCTTCTTCTCTAGCCTGGCAGGCTCGGGCATGGTCCTCAATTGCTTTTATGTCCTTAAACAAATGTGGCATTCCCGGCATCATCATCCGCTTGTTCTCCTTTTAGTGGTCCTCTGTGAAGGCCGAGCAGCCGACGCTCCGCATCCCCAAGGCGATTAGCCGCCACGGTAATCGCTGGGATTAGCGAAAAATACAATGACCGGATATGAGGAGTCAAGGTATGAGAGTCAAGAGAGGATCACCCAGGTAACCAATTGCTGCCAGACCCAATTCCCGTTTTCGTGCTGCGTCGCTGTTTGGGGTGCCGGTTTCGGAATCTTCAACGTCCACGAAAAGCCGAAAACGATCGTGCGTCCTTGCGGACGGGCCTTGGCCGAATACGTCGTAGTTAGTCGTTCTGACCTGCCAATCTATGGGCACCATGGAACGCCGACATCTGGCAGAACTGCCAGCCCGTATCTATTTG
>OCZU010000158.1_pt1 | contig 49498 bp, 37 predicted proteins | sample 1539001 | NCBI WGS metagenome assembly OCZU01 (sample SAMEA3539306, study PRJEB22396) | soil metagenome | biome: tundra; feature: field; material: soil | place: USA | collected 2010-05 | depth 0.15 m | reverse complement strand
GACAGCAGCATAGCTCGTTCCGCGAGACCAGCCGTCTCATCCCATCTAAAGCCGCGATTGATTTTGCGCACCTTACGGCGCGGCTGAAGCCGCGCCCTTTCAAAACGGGGTCGCAGGCCGAGTTTTTCCGTGGACTAAGAATGTGGGGCGACGGTTTTTCCGGTAGTGGTGCAGTTTGAACTGCACCACTACCGTTTTTCCAACAGAATGGTGCGGCAGGACTACAGCGGACGCTTGGAAGCGGAAATGGTCGCCAGCAGATTGTCGTCGGCTCCTTCCTTGCCCAGGCGCTGACGTATGTCGGCGTTCAAAGAAAAATCTACTTTAAACTTGTCGACTAGAGACGCCATCCGTTTGCACGTAATTCCGCCCTGAAGGCCCTTTTCGACTTCCACCAGCGAGAATGGCTTTGACTTTTCCGTTTTGGCCTGTGTTACAGGTTCCGGAGCTTTTGTGAGCGGCTCGGGGGCTTTCCAGTTGGCTTCCTGCTTGGAGATGACACCCTTTTTGAGCATCTGCGTGAGGTCGCTTTGGGCGGCATCATTCTGTTGGCGTGCTGCCTTGCGAAACCAAAGAGCGGCTTCGTGCGGATTCCTGGAGACGCCATCTTGCCCATCCCGAAACATGCAGCCCAATTGGTATTCTGACGCGGCATTGTTCTGGCTGGCAGATTTCCGTAACCATTCCAGTGCCTGCTTCGGATCCCGGGCGATATTCTGTTCGCCTTTCAGATAGACGAGGGCCAATTCATACTCCGCTGCGGAGTTGCCGTGCCCGGCGGATTTCGTTAACCATTCCAGTCCCTGCTTCGGATCCTTTAGCTCGCCTTTTCTGTAAAGGATCGCCAAAGCGAACTCCGCGCCAGAATGGCCCTGGTTGGCGGACTTCCGCAACCACTCCAGCCCCTGCTTTGAGTCTTTTGGAACGCCTGTTCCCGTGTAGTAGGCTTTGGCTAATTCGTACTGGGCTTCGGCGTTTCCTTCTTTGGCTTGTTTGTGCAGGGTGGCGATATTTTGCGTTTGTGCGGCGGCGGGCGGCAGGTTGACGCATGCGGCGATGGCGCAAAGCAAAACGAAACAAACCAGGGGATGGCGAACATTCATTATCAGCGCCGTTCCACGAGAGTCCTGCGGGAACATGGGGGCGATATTAAGTCGGGTTGCCGCCGAAGTCAATGAGAAGGTGCCTTGGGTAGTGTCCTATTACATACTAAGTATCCAGGTATCCATGGGTAAGGCTTCCGTGCTACGCTTTACGCGAATTGGCGGCAGAATGTCACTCGGGCAAGGCCTCGCTGCGCTCGGCGGGACAGCCGAGGCGGCTGTCCCCACGCAGGTGTTGCCGATAGTTGCCGATCCATAACAAATGAAATACTGCACCGCATGCCAGAAGACTTATCCCACCGATCATGAGGTGTGCCCGCGCGATAACACGCGGCTGCAGGTGGCGCACGAACTTCAGCCTGGGATGATCATTCGAAATAAATACCAGATCATCGATCGGATTGGGGTCGGCGGTATGGGCCTGGTTTATCGCGGCCGGCATCTCACCTTCAACGAGCTATGCGCCATCAAGATTGTCAATGACGACATTGCGGGAAATGCGAACTTTCTGCAACGCTTCCAGACGGAAGCGATGGTGACGCGAAAGCTGCGGCATCCGAACGCGGTAAGAGTAGATGACTTCGACTATACCGAGGATGGCCGCCCCTTCATCGTGATGGAATTGGTGGAGGGCAAGAACGTGAGCGAGATTCTCCAGGCGGAAGGCCCATTGGCCGTTCCGCGCGCGGTTCGTATTGCGCGGCAGGTGGGGCAGGCCATTGGCGTGGCCCACAGACTCGGCATCGTGCACCGGGATCTGAAGCCGGGCAACATCATCCTCACCAAGGACGAGCAGGGTCAGGAAACCGCCAAGGTGCTTGACTTCGGGATTGCGAAGCTGCGCGAAGCTGCGGGCGAGGATCGGCCGGAGATGACGATGACCGGCATGGTGGTGGGCACACCTTTGTATATGTCTCCGGAGCAATTCCTGGGGAAGAAGGCGGGAGGAGAGGTTGACGGACGTACCGATATTTATTCACTGGGTGTGGTGCTGTATCAGATGATTACGGCTCAACTGCCATTTGAGGCCGAGACGCCATACGCCTTGATGCTGCAGCATCTGCAGACGAGCGCGCGGCCTCCGCATGAGGTGAAACCGGAACTGCACATTCCATCGGCGCTGTCGCAGGTGATTTTGAAGGCGATGGAGAAATCGCGGGAGCAGCGATTCCAAACGGCGGAAGAATTTGTCGCGGCACTGGATCAGGTGACGGCCGCCAGCGTGGCCGACGCGACGGTTGGCACCGCAACTCCAAAAGGCACGAGGCCAGCCGTGCCGACTTCGTCGACTGCCGGGATGGCTGCGCCAGTTTCCACGATTGCCGGTTCAACTTCCGCCGCTCCGACGACAGCAGCCAGGCCCGAGCCCACCGGGGCTATTGTACAGTCGGCGGCTCCGGCGGCGGATCCGGCCCTCATCAATAGCGCCGCGCAGCATGTGTTTCTGCCGCCGCGGAGCCTTAGCGCGAAGCTGTTTCTGCGCGTCGTAATTGTGGCTGTAGCGGCGATTCTAGTGGCGGGCGCGGGATACTTAAAATTCCGGTCGGTCAGGCGAGTGAGAATCCATAACGCCGTGATGGAGAAGCTGAACGGCGCGTCCGCTACCCTGCGCGGCGCGGACCTCAGAGTGAGGGTGTCGGAGGACCGCGATGTGACTCTCGATGGCACGGTGCGCGGCAGTGAGGATTCCAGGCTGGTGGAGTCACTCGCCAGTTCTGTGCCGGGCGTCATTCACGTGCGTAATCGACTTATCGTCGTGCCAACAGTTGCGGCAGAGACGTCTGACTCGCTCATCAACAAAGGCATTACGTTCCTCGATGCGGGAGACTATGCCTCCGCCATCGATTGCTTCCGTAAAGCCTCAGCCGATCCCAACAACAAGGCGGCGAAGGAACTGCTGGACCAGGCGATGCGAGCGCAGCAGACCGAAGAAGAATTGCTCAAGAATCGGCAGTAAGAAAATTCTCAGCCACGGATCGACACTGAGTCGCACGGATAAAAAAATTTATTCTTTGATCCGTGATAATCCGTGGCTGTTTTCCCGACAGCGCGAGCGGTGCCATTCCGCAAGCGCAGCCGGGTTAGTTCACGAGCCCTGATTGAAAGCCTCCTTCACAACCTGCGCTTCGGTCTGATCGGCGGCGGCTTGCTGATCCTGCAGCGTGTTCGACGCAGTTGTATCCGGCGGAGGCGCTGGAACTTCTCCGCCAACAGTTGTGGTATCGGGGGCCTTCGGCAGACCGCCGGTACCTTGTTTTGAGGCGAGGGTTTTCAGCCCGTCATCGATCTGCTCCTGGAAATGATTGTGCATTTCCTGCAGGTCGTCGACGGAAACCGCCACGGTCTTTCCCGAAGAGCAATCCGTCTTCTTGCTGCTGGTGACGATTGCGGTCACTTTTTGGTCGGAGTCGGGAGTGTTGCTGGTGCGCGTGATCACGTCGCCGCCCGACAATCCGCATTCCTGGCCATCGGCAACGACTGCGAGATCGCTGCCGACGACGAAAGTGGTGTGCGCGGGATCGAGCGCAGCAGGTACTTCGCCGGTGCTAGCGGTGGTTGCGAGGGGTTGAGCGCCGGCAGCAGGTGCTTGTCCGGCGGCAGGTGCTTGTCCGGAGGAGGCCTGTTCGGCGGCGAGTTGCGCCTTCACTTCTTCGGCGATAGCCTGCTTGACTTCAGGAGTGAGAACGACCGGGTTGGAGTTGGATGCGGGCGCAGACTGATCTCCACCACCCTGGTCAGGAGCATTCCCTGCATCTCCCCCACCGCCGGCCTGGGCGGCGTTGGCTTCGGCCTGAGCCGCGTAGGCGGCCTGAAGACTTGCGGAAATGAGGTAATCCGTCAGCCAAAATGCCGCACTGGGATACACAGGATAGGGAGCGAAATATCCGCCGTAGAAGCCGTACCATGGAGCGCCACCCCATCCCCAGCCCCACGCAACTGGCGCGGCCCACGGGTTATAGGCCCAGCCATAGAATCCGGGGTGATAGTAGTAGGCAGGGTAATAGCCGTAGTAGGGGTGTCCTCCGTAGTAATAAGAGCGGTAGACATGGGCGTACGAGCGGCCGTTCACGACGTAGGTTCTGGAAACGTAGGTGTGTCCATTGCGAACGGCGTAAGGGCGCTGCACGTAGCCGCCGTGCCTGCCTGTGGTTACGACACGAGCGCCATTGTGTTCGCTGACGACGGTTCGTCCGCCGTGCATACCATGCTCGATGTGCATGCCGTTCCTGTCGACCGAGCGGATTTGGCCGTTGGGACGAATGCTGGCGTGTCCTCCACCCTTCAGGGCGACCGTTCTGCCGGGAGGGGTTCGGCTGGCAGCGGCGTGCGTCGCGGTCCCAGGCCTACCCGTTGTTCCAGGTTTCGCAGGTGACCCAGTCTTCCCTACCGTTCCCGTCTTGCCTGTCGTTCCCGTCTTGCCCGTGGTGCCTCTGCTGGCGGTGGTACCCGGCTTGCCGGTGGTTCCGGGCTTGCCGGTGGTTCCGGTTCTGGCTGAGGTTGTTCCGGGCTTGGTCACGCCGGGCTTTTGGCCAGTTGTTGTGGTATGGCCGGTGGTGGCTGTATGGCTCGCGGTGGCGGGGTGGGTGGCGGGGTGCGCAGGAGCGGCAGCATGAGGCGCGGCTGGTTTGGGCGCAGGCGCGCTGGGCTTGTGTTGGCCCCAAGCAAGGGCCGGAACTGCCACGATTAGGAAAAGCAGCAAGGAGTTCTGCAGTCTATTCTTGCGTCTCTTATAGGAATTCATCGCGACCTCCTGACGGTCGGAAACTGTTAATTCATATAGTGACTTCGGCGGCCAAAACGTTACGAACCGAACTTCCCGATGTGTGGGGCCACCGTTATCCAACTGACCCGCATCCTGCTGGCCAACGGCTAGGAACTACGTCCGAGCTCTTCTGAAGAGGGATGCTGGGGGACCGGCGCAACCCGCACAAGGGAGCGATGGAAATCTTGCTCCCGGCAGGCGGGCAAGTCAAGAAAATTCCCCAATGCTCGAGCAAACGATTACTTGCGGTCCACGCTCAGGTTCAAGCGGGACATGCCCGTCTTGGCAGCTTGGCTGTTGGGTTCGAGGTGCAAGATGATGTCGTATTCATGGCGGCTGGAGACGTAGTCACCGGCCCCGGCATCCTTTTCGGCCTTCTTGAGAAGCAAGGGAATATCGTGGACGGAAAATCCAGCGTATTCGGAGACCGGCTTCGCCTCGGCGGCCTTGGGAGGAGATTGAGTTATCTTTGGCGTTTCCGGCTTTCGAACGGTGGATGCGGCCGCAGGCGCGATTTTCGCGGGTTCCGAGGCCGGCGGAGAGGGATTCTTCGGCAGTTGTTCCTGTTTGGGAAGCTGTTGCTCGTTCGCTTGGGGTCTGATTGAAGAATTGCCTGCTGGCCGGCTCTTGCGCAGAGCGGGAAGTGCATACAGAGTGGCTAAGGCGAGAACCCCCACCGCCGCAAGCGAAACGAAGAGCCGGTGGGAAGCCATCCAACTGACTTCGCTCTCGTCTGGGTCTAGCGCGGACAACTTGGCAGTAGAAAGAGCTGTCCCCCGAAGATCGAACGCCTTAGTCTTCGGTGGCTCGGTGCCTGGAACTTTTCCCGAAGCGGCATCAGGATCGGAGTCTACGGGTATGGGCTGCCTGCGAAGCCCTTGCTGAAGATGAGCCGCGAAATGCGCATAGGTTTCCGGAGAGGCCCAAAGCAACTCGTTGTCTCCGCTGGTCGCCGCATCCGCATTCAAGGGGCGAAATTGCAGTCCCGGTAAGTCACGAAGATGCTCGTAAGTTTCCTGACTTACGAGAATCTGGCCCGGCTGCGCCTGGCGAAGCAGAGAGAAAGCAGGCGAGACCGGACCGGGATCGCCTTCGAGGAAAGGCCGAAGTTCGATGGGCCGGTGGACAACGATTGCAGCGCCAAAACAATCGTCCGGACGCCGCCTGGAAAACTCCATGATCGACCGCTCAATGGACTTGGCCGCCTTCAGGGCCTGCGCAGCGCTATTGAAGTGGGCTGACATCCCGCTGCGCAGTTCGTCCGCTGGAATACCTTGAGTGGCAGTGACAACATCGGAGATCATGAATACGAGGTTGCTGCCCGTCTTCCAGGAAACCTCCGACGGATTGGCCTGCAACTGAGCCGGGGTCCAAAGGCGGATGGAGATATCCGCGGCAGCCGAATAGGGCTGGCGGCCGGTGACTTCAGCCTTAGGTTCGCGGCCCGATCTCAGAACTTGAGGTCCCGCATTCATGTCTTTGGAGTGCATCCGCTTGCGGCCTGCGTGGTTGCTCGACATCCAACCCACGCTCCGATACCGTGTCTCGGCAAGACTGCCAGCTTACGGCAAAAGACCCCTTCGCGCAAACCCCACGAAAGTGGGGTTCTAAGAAAAATCTGAGGTCAAACCGGCGGGCCAAAAGGAGGGGCCCCCGCCCTTTCCGCGGGCTGCTTCCCCACTTGACTTCAAGATATCTGTGAGTATTATGGCGTTACCTCTGGCAGCCCAGTGGCTCGGTGCTCGAGTTTCACTGCCGGCGCGAGATTCCAGGAAAACTATGGCGTCATATTTTCGTGGCTCTTGGTCGTGCGCGCTTCGCGTGGTTTTGTGTAACTTGCTCGCGGTAGTCCTGTTAGCGTCCCTTCCCCGGACTGGGGTGGGCGCGAAAGAAGCGCCGCTTAACGTTATCGAACTCTACGACGGCCCGAACGGGGCGGCGTACCTTCAAATTGCGGAGTTTCTGATCAATGGGAAGGCGGAGGTGCGGGCTTGCGGGGGCATCGAGAGAATTGACAAGTCCGCGTATTCGAAGCTGGCGAAGGTGCCGCTGTCAGGGGCGACCTCGCTGGAGCGCGGGGCCGACGGGGTAATGACGATCACCCGGGATGCAGTGGCTACCTGCGTAGTGCCTTCAAACCTGAAATTGGAAAAAAACGAGGGGTCAACGCCGGCGGAACTGGCCGAGATGGCGGTGGTTCAGGGCCATGTAGTGGCGTCGTCTCCGGCAGGGGTGGACGCGCCCCAGCCACTGAAGCGTGGGGTGAAGATCCAATTCGTGGCCGCGGCGGATACAGAGTTGGCCGAGTATCTTCGGGCCGACCGCGCGCGTTCGATTCCGGGATGGCAGGATTATCTCGGCAGATACGCGACGGCTCCCCATGCCGGCCAAGCAAAACAATCGCTGGCTGCGCTGCTGGTAAAAGAGGGAGAGGATCATCTTGCCGCCTATCGCAAATCGGCCGGTACGGCGGCTCCGGCATACGCAGAGTTGAAAACCGCGAAGGTGCGGGCTGACCAGGCGCGAGATCTCGTGCCAGCGTCGGCGGCGGCGTTGAAATTGAGAGATGACGTGCGCGGGGAATTAGGGACACTCACTGAGAAAAGCCGCGGTGAATTCCAAGCTTATAAGTTGGCCTTGAGTGGGCACACCGCGGGCTACGTTCATTTGACCCAGGCGCGGGATCTGACCTCGCAGGCGGTCGAGATCGACTCGACGTTTGATCAGCTGCAAGCCTTGCAGACGAACATTGCCGCGGAGAGCCGAACGCTGGAATCAGCTCTGACCGCCGCCGAGGGACTGAAAGGTAAGCAGCGCTTTGACGAGGCCCTGACGGCCATCTCCGCGTACACGTCCTTTGCCGACGAAGAACCCCGCATCGCAGCGATCGTGGAATCCGCTTACAAGTTTCACCTTGAGCAGGGCGCTAAATTCGCCAGCAGCGAAAAGTGGCAGGAAGCCGTTCGCGAACTTCGAAGAGCCAACGAGATCAAGAAGACGCCGGAAGCCGCAGCCGCGCTGAAAAAGGACGAACAGGGCCTGCAAACCGCAAACACCCGCGCGGATGCGGACGCGGCGCTGGCCAAGAGCGCAGCCTTCGAGGAGCAGAAACAGTACATCGACGCTTATGAGGTACTGGCCGATCTGCCTCCTACGGCGCGGGCGCTCGTGGCAGAGCGCATGCAATCCCTGGGTGCGGTCTACATCAAAAGCGCTTCGGATCAAGCCAAGACTCTGCAGGCGGCTCATACTCCCATTCATGGCCGGAACGACGAAGTGGAAGCCGAGCGGGCCTATGACTTGCTGGAGCGCGCCTACAATGTGGGTGGAGAAGAGGACAAAAACCTCAAGCTGCGTATCGACTTGCTGGCTGAAACCATTAGCGACCACTATCTGGAGGTAGCCAAGCGTTACCTGGAAAAGCCATTAGGTTCTGGAGTTGGGCTGGCATGGCTTTATCTCGACCTGGCGCAACAGTACAAGTCGAATCGCGACGACTTGCGCGACGAGCGGACAAAAAGTACGGCAATTCACCAGATGCGCTCCAAGCTCTCTATTCGAGTGGTGTTTCGCGATCAGACGTCGCGGCGCGACAGCGCGGGTTTCGCGGAGCAACTCTCGGACGCAATCGCCACGGGGTTGGAGACGTCAGCGCTGCCGGTGCGGGTCGTGCGTTCCAATGACACTACGAACGCGGAACCAAATTTCCAACTGGTAGGCGACGTGCTGCAGCATCGCCCAACCGTAGTTCCGACGGTGGAAGCGAAAGAGTCGAAATACCGCTTCAGTTCGCGGGATGTTCCCAATGAAGAGTGGAACAAGATGAATCGGGAATACGAAACCGCGAACCTGGAATTGGAAAGCGCGCAAAAGGCTTTGGAGGGCGCGCAGGCACACGGCAAGAAAAAAGAAATATCCGAGGCCAACGACAGAGTCTCCGCGGCCGAGAAGAAGGTGCAGGAAGCGCACCAGAGGCTGGATTCCATTCCTAAAACCAATGCCGAGGATGTAATCAAGCCTTACAGTTACACCAAGAAATCGATTGACCTGAAGGCGGTGGTAGAACTGGCATTTCGAATCGTGGATTCCTCGGGCAACGCAATCGAGGTTGTGCCGGCCTTCAAGAAAGAGAATCACAATACGGTGGTTATTCTGGAAAATGTGAAACCGGAAGATACCGAAGGGATCAAAGCTCAGGGTTCTCCGCCCGATGAAATCCAGTATCTCAATGATGTCGAAATTGAAGCGCGCGAAGCGCTCATCAAGGCGGCGCGGGAAAAAGTGGAAGGATTGCCCGCAAAGATTCTGGAGCAGGCGCATAAGCACGTGCAGGATGGGGACCTTGACGGCGCGGCGGAGGCTTACATTCTGTATCTGAATGCCACGGCTGAAGCCGAGACGAAAGAGCGCGGCGAAGCCAAGAAATTCCTGCTGGATGATTTCAACATACGCTGGGTGGCAAGCTCACCCTCTTAAACATTGTTCTTGGAAACACAATCACGGCTTGGCAGGAGAACTTGAGCACCCAACCTCTGACGCGGATCGGCAAGTACGAGGTCACCGGCCTTCTCGGTCGGGGGGGTATGGGTCTGGTCTATCGCGCCTTCGATAAACATCTGGGCCGCGAAGTGGCAATCAAGACCATTACGGAGGGCTTCGCCGGAGACCCGGAGATGCTGGAGCGCTTCTATCGGGAGGCGGCCAAGACCGGCATGCTGAAGCACCCAAACATCGTCACGGTCTACGATTTGGGCGAACAAGAAGGGTTTCCCTACATTGTGATGGAGTACGTGGCCGGAGAGGCTCTGGACCGTATGATCCAGTCTGCCCGTCCACTCCCTCTGGCTTTTAGGCTGAAGATCGTCGAGCAGGTCTGCTCCGCACTTGCCTACGCACACCGCAATGACGTGATCCATCGTGATGTGAAACCGGCGAATGTCATTGTCCAACCGGACGGTGTGGCCAAGTTGCTGGATTTTGGGATCGCCCGCCAGGAGAAACAGGAGCGCGGCCTGACCCGTACCGGAAACGTGATTGGAACCATTCATTACATGGCTCCGGAACGGCTCCGGGACCGTGCCTTCGATGGCCGCTCCGACATTTTCTCAGTGGGAATCATGCTTTACCAGTTGCTGACCGGACAACTGCCTTTTACCGGCGAAGATTTTAGCGTGGTACAAAAACTGTTAAACGAAAAACATCCACCCCTCAGCAACTACCTCCACGACTATCCGGCAGCACTGGATGCGATCCTCGATCGTTCCCTGGCCAAGGCCCCGGATCAGCGTTACAACTCCGCCGACGAAATGGCGGCGGAGATCTATGCGGTAGCGGAGGAAGTGAAAAAAAGCCAAGTTCTGGAAATGATCGAACAAGCCGAGTCGCTGGTGAAGGATCAGGAATATACCAAGGCGCGGGAGATCCTGCTGCAAGTTACCAAACTGGATGCTCAACATACGAAGGCTCGGCAGTTGTTGGTGGCAGTGCAGCAGAATCTGGCGTTGCTCCAGCGCGCGGGCCAGATCCGGGAATTAAAGTTTCAGGCCGAGGCCGCGCTCCATGAGAGGCAATACGACTTGGCAATCGGTCATCTCGAGGAAGCTCTCAGGATGGACCCGTCCAGTTCTGAACTGGCGGAAATGCTGGGATCCGTGCGCGGGAAAAAGCTAGCCAGGGAAAGGATCGAGGGATATTTGCGGCAGGCCGACGGCGCGCGCAGCCGCGGAGATTTAGAGGCGGCCCAGGCGATTATTGCCAAGGCGCTCGATCTGGACAAGGACGATTCCCGGGTTCGTGCCGCGTATGCTGCTGTGGTCCAGCAGGTGGAGGAGGCTGCGCGGCTGGCGAAGACGCGGCAATTGCTGGATTCCGCGCGCAGCGAGATGGGGAGCCGGCGTTTCACCGCGGCGATGAAATTATTAAGCGAGGTGGAGCAGATTGATCCCTCCAATCCAGAAGTGATCTCGCTGCTCAAGCAGGCGAAGTCCGGACAGGAACAAGAGCAGCGGCGGCGGGTGGTGGAACAACTGCAGAACGAAATCTCGGTGGCCACAACCCACGAACAGCTCACCACGGCAGCGGCCCGAGTGAACATGGCTTTGGAGAGAATGCCGAATGAACCGTCCTTACTCAAGTTCAAAGGGCAATTGTCCCGGCAGATTCGGGACTTCGAGGCGCGCCGCGAAGTGGATGAGACGGTGCAACGTTGCCGGGCATTGCTCGAAACGGCTCCGCACGATGCTCTGCAACTGGTGCGAGACAAGCTGCGCGAGTTTCCCGGCAATGAGCGGCTGCTGGTTCTGCAATCGAGCGTTGAAGAACAATTAGAAAGCATCAAGTTGCAGGAGTCACGGGCGCACTACCTGGCGCAGGCGCATGAGGCGATCAATCAGCACCAGTATCGGCAAGCGGTGCGGCTTCTGGAAACGTGCCAGGCGGATGGGATTTTTTCCGGCGAGATTGCGGAGTTGCTGGAGTTTGCCCGGCATGAAGCCGATCAACAACAGCGAGAGTCACTGGTGGAGAAGAGTTTTGCCGAAGCTCAGGGTTTGCTGGCGAAGGGGGCTTATGTGGCCGCGATCCGCTTGCTCGAACCGGTGGTGCAGCAGACGGGTGACGTTTCGATGCGCGCCCTGCTGGATAAAGCCCGAAGCCAGGATCAGGCTTTGCAACAGAAAATTGGGAACGTGCTCAACGCGGCACAGGAGTTGGTACAGGGCGAACTCTCCGAGGAGGCGGTAACTCTTCTCCAGTCGCAGCCGGAGTTAGTTTTGCAAGCGGCGCCAGTCCAGGAGGAGATTCGGAAACTGCGGGCGGCACGAGATAGCGAAGAGGCAACATTGCGGCTGGTAGGGAGCGCGTATGGCGCCTTGGATAACCTTGACGTCGCCGGAGGCTGGGCGACTCTGGAGGCGGGTCTGCAGTCCAATCCAGAATCGCCCCTGCTCAACCGTGTGCGGGAGACCTTTGAGGAGCGGATGAGAGTAACGGCTGATGAAGCGCTCTCCTCCGCGCTGGAGAGAGCGCGCGCTGCTTTGGCTGCGGGCGACCCGCGCTCGGCTGTTGATGTGATCCGCTCGGTCTCGGCGCTCACTGGTCACGCGAGACTTGAATTGCAGGGCGAACGGCAGCGACTGCTTAAAGAGGCGCTGCGCGCCCGGATGCTGGCGCGGATCGGAATCCGCAGAACCCGGCCCATTTCGAGTCAAACTACGCCTGACGACTAGGCGCGATTTCGTGCTTTATTCATTGTGATTCATGTTTGAGAATCTCTCTCGGGGCCGGTAAGGTAGGAAGCGTGATTTGAAAGTAGGAGATGAATCCAGTGTTCCAAGCCGCGGGGAAAACCGATATTGGTCTGGTTCGGACCAACAACGAGGACAATTTCGGCTTCGACTTGCGGCGCGGAATCTTCATCGTATGCGACGGCATGGGAGGCGCAGCCGCCGGTGAGGTGGCGAGCAAGATCGCAGTCGATACGGTCCTGGCATACTTCCGCAATGGCCCCGGCCGAGCCGAATCACCCGTGCTGGGACGAAGGTTTGAGGGCGTATCGGAACAAGCCGCCGGATTGGCGAATGCCATTCAGCTAGCGAACCAGGCCATTCAGGAAGCTGCTGCGCATAATCCGACTCGCTCCGGTATGGGTTCAACCATCGTCGCAGTCTGCGTGAACGGAAATCTTTTTTCCATCGCGAACGTAGGAGACAGCCGCATTTATCTGGTGCGAGGGGGAGGCATCCAGCAAATGACGAGCGACCATTCTCTGGTGATGGAGCAGGTGCGTCGTGGCCTGATGACCGTGGAAGAAGCGGAGAAGTCAGAAATGCAGAATGTAATCGTGCGCGCTTTGGGTTCAGAAGATAGCGTCGAACCAGATTTGGAAGACCACGAATTCGCGACGGGAGATGTGCTGATTCTCTGCAGCGACGGAATGTCACGCTACGTCAAAGAAGAAAAGATGCTTGAAGTGGTGAGCAGCGCGGGCTCGCTGAACCAAGCCTGCGACGAATTGATTGAGGCGGCGAAGAGTGGCGGCAGCGACGATAACATCACATGCTTGCTGCTGCGCGCGGCGGAGCAATCGTGGGGCGAGCGCCTGATCGGGCGCCTGGCTCCGGGCCGCGGCAATCATTCGCAGCAAAGCTCGACCTGAAAAAGTCAGTGTGCCACTTGTGAAATGCAGCGCAGCCCCGTCAACTCCGGGGACTGGAATGGATTCACCCCGTTCACTTCCAGTTGATAGCTGTAGGACTTTGGCTTGCCATTCGGAAGCATGATCGTCCTTTCATTCGACTGCATAATCCATTCCAGGTTGGTGACGTGGCCGGAACCTTGAGAGTGGGCGTCGGCGACGAAGCGAAAGACGGACCACGGTCCTTTGAACGAGCCCATAGTATCGCCGCCGGGAGTTGTCACCAGAACATCTTCAGGAGTGCCGGTCCAAGTGAATTGCCGTTGACTACCGGTGCCCAGCATAGTTTCGTTGCCGATTTTCAAAACTACTTCAACATTGCTCGGCATCGTTTTCAGCGTGTAAGAAAACTTCGGGGTGGACGAGGCCCCGGAATACAGCGCGTCGCTAAGAGCGGCGGCGCGGTTGAAGAAATCGATAAAAACAGCCGATGGCTTCACGGCGCTGGTGGGGGCAACCACGTATCGCGTCCCCTGTTTAACCAATATCGGCTTAAGCTTATCGTCGTAGAAAGTCCACAAGGCGCCGGTTTTGGGCGCAAGAATGTCATTCAACTGATCGATCGGCAGATCCTGATCGGATTTGGGGTTAAACGGATACTTGGTGGTGATCTGCGCGAAACGGCCGCAGAAACTTTTTCCAGCTCCATTGACAGCTGCCGCTGGGCCGAGCTTCAGCGGAGCCTCCACGTTGGTGATGGGTTGTTCGAGAAGCGCTCGAACTAGATTTTCATTATGGAATTTTTGATCGACCCGGGTTCCCATGACCTGCGTGACGGTAACCTTGGCGGCTCCTTCCGAGGTTGAAACCTGAGAGGCCAAAGCGGGATCGGTGGGATTGCCGGCAAGCGGGGCAATGTCAGCTTGGAGCTTGCTGAGGGCAAGAATGTAGTCTTTGTTCGAGGGCAGAATATATTGATCAGGGAGCTTGTCCGGCGCGCCGGGCGGCTCCAGAGCTTGTACAGGCAAGAATGGCGCAGCCACATCGGGATCACTCACCGCAGTATTGTTGGAGATAAACCAGAATAATTCCAGAAGCGGCGATGTAGCTCCAGTCAGCTTTTCCAGTTTTTTCCCGGCATCGCTGAAATCCTGGTAGCCGACCACGGACGAGGTCTGGAGAACGGTGCGCCATTCCTTCGTAAAGTCATCATAGTAGCGCTCGGTCAGTTTCTGTTGCAGGGTTGCCGGGTCTAACTCCGAAGCCGTGGTTTTCCCCAGCACCCACTCTTCAACACTCATGAAAGAAGGGTTGCGGATTGCATCCTGCATAAAAGTGAATCCATTCCGCGTAAACGCGCCCCTGACTTTATGGTTGCTGACGATCACTCCGAGCGAATCGCGGAACCGCTCGTTGAAGCTGATATCAGGATTCTTAGGCGAGGCTTTCGCCAACAGCGGCAAGTAAAAACGGTCGATGCCAGCGAACTGGGAAAGGTAGATTCGTGACCGGGCAATGGCTCTGCCGTCATTCGTTGAAGAGAATGGATTCGCGGCTGCGAGTCCTGTGCTGTAGAAATCAAACTGGGTCTTGGCGAGTGCGACACGTTCGGCATCGATGTCTCTTCCCGCAGTCCAGTGACTGGTGAGCACAGGGGAGAGGAATTCCTTCGTGCTTTTATCGTTATTGCTGGTGGTGATGAGGTAGGCTTTCAGTTCGTTGTAGGTTTTCTCATAGCTGTCGTTAGGGCCCGGCGTATCGGGAACGGCGCGGAGACCGTCCAACAACTTGCCCTGCGTGTAGGCGAACAAAAGCTGACGAAAGCGCTCAAAGTAAGCGCTCCTCGCATCGGGATACAAGCGATCCCCGACGTAGAGTCCCCAGCGCAGACGCAGCGGCACTCCATCCGTTTCGTATTCAGCTAGCGTAGCCACTTGCTGGCGCAGCCGATCGAGTTTTTGCAAGCTGGCGAGATTGGGGACATCATTCACTCCGCCCTGCATGGTTCGCAGTTCGTTGATTGCCGCACGAACATCACTTTCCAACTGGTGATTGCCAACGAACGAAACCAGGAAGCCAACCGCGCAAACAAGGGCCACGAGAGAAACTGCGATTAAAGCCACACGCCGGAGCAGACTTACGCGAGAACTGAAACCGCTGGCGGCCAGAGCAACACGATCTTTTACGATGATGTCGTTGAAAAACTGGCTGAGGAAAACCCACTGCGGCACTTTCCGGGATCCGGAGGCTCGCGAAGAAGGTGCGGAAGGAGCGGCGCTGAATCCGGTGCTGCTGAAGATGCGAGTGGCGTCGGCGGAGGAAGACAGGTCGGCGGCTTGCACTTGCGGAGCGGCGACGGCTACGTCTTCGACGAACACGGGTCTAACTCCGGAGAAATAAAAACCGCGCAGGAATGGATTCACACTGAGCTGGCTCGGCCGGGTGAGATCGACGAGAAACTGCACCAGCAGTGTACGCAGCTTTCTCAATTCGCGAGGGAACTCGTAAATGGCCGGCAGTTGGCTGCCATCGTTTTCGCGGACGAGAAGATCGAGTCTGCGTTCCGCAAGCGAATAAAACAGCTCGTCGAAAGCCTTGCCGAGGCGCCGGGTTTCTTCTTCCGCGTATACGCCGGTGGCCAGGGAGCGGACGGGCAAGGTAGCGCCCAGCACTTCGGAGGCTTCTTCCTTGTTGAGGCCGCGAACAAACTCAGGAAAGAATGAAACCCGGTCCAGCTTGGTGAACAGCACGTAGACGGGAAAGCTGATGCCCAGCAGTTGAGAAATTTCCTGCAGCCGCACGGCCAGTTTGCGCGCCGCGGAAAGAGTGGTTTCACTGGCTCCGGGCTTCAGAAAACTTTCGCTGTCATAACAGACGATGGCGGCACGCGGCGCCTGCAAGCCTTTCCCCATCGCCGTGGAAACCCGGCCGGGCTGGACCAGCTTGACCAATCTTTTCCAGCGGGGCGGTTGTGTCAACAAGTCACCGGCAGGGTCCACGAAAATAGCCTGGCGCGTGTACCAGATGTTAAGGAGACGGGTGGGCAGGACGGTAGTGTCTTGATAGACGTGTCCGGCAAGCAGTTCGGGATCAAGAGCAGAATGAATGACGGTGGTGGTTTTGGTTGCGCCCGACTCTCCGAGAACAAACACCAGAGGCAGATTTCCCAGGCTCGCCCCACGGCCCAAGGTTGACCTTTTCAGGCGGCGCACAGCTTCGCGCACAACCAGGTCGATGTCATCGGTTCCGGCAACCAGCCCGGACTCACTCTCGGGGCCGGCTTCATCCGCTTTGGATTTGCGATAAAACCACAGGAACGAACCTGCCGCAATCAGGCCGACAAAGGCGAGGCCACCGCGCAAGATCCAGATGTCGGAACCATGCAGATGGAGCCATCCACCGAGGAACCAGACCAACACCAGATAAGCCAGCAAGATCGCGCCGGTTGCCAAGTAAACCATTTCGCCTCTCTATTTCGGTATTGGTACAGTTTGTAAGGAAGCGAGGCAAAACGCGCGGTTATTGCGTCGCAAAGAGCGCGACGCTTCGCGCGGCTCGCCCAGATTCCTCACGGCGCAAAGAACGCTTGTTCGGAATGACAATCAAACTGCATCACTACCCCTATTTCACCAGCTGTGCCGCCAGAGCGGAGAGTTCAGACGCACCGGAAATCAAGAGAAACTTGAAAACCAGAAACAAAGAGAGTGCCAACAAGGAAGTGACGAGCGTGGCAATGGCCAGCCTGCGGACCCAGGGATCAGCCTGCACCAAGCGAACTGCGTCAGCGGGAATCGCGCCGCGCGGAGAAAGAGCAGTCAGAGGTCCACGCACGCGCCGAATCTTTTCCTGCACGGCTGACATGATGGAGCGCAAGTCGCCGCCGGCAGCGTAACGCCCCTTGAAACCAAGCAGCATGCAGAGGTAGTAGACTTCGAGCAAATCCGCGGTTTCCACGGAGTCAGGACGGTTCATCGCCTTCTGCAGCTCCTGAAAGAAAACTTCTCCGGCCAGTTGGTGACCGTAGAATTCGGCTTGCAAAGGTAGGCGAGGCCAGTCGGCAAAAACCGGATTTCTGCAACCGAGCACGGACTCGTCCAGGAAGGCAACCACGGCAAAAATCACTTGCTTAACATCTTCGGCGTTGCAGCCGCGGCTTCGAGCCTCTTGTTCGGCCACTCGCAACGCCTGTTTCATCTGCGCGCGAAACGATTCCGCATCGGAGACCGCTTGCCGGTTGTAACGCAGGCGCACGATGGCGGTAAACACTTCCTGGAAACCGAGGGCAAGATTCCAACCACGCCGGTCGAGCGCGGGACTTGAGCCGCGGTAGCTGCCGAGCGGAGATACGTGCGACGAAGACATAGTCAACTCTCCAGAATGACTACCAACTCCATCTCAGGCGCGGGCAGCTCACCAGGCACATACACGCCGACGGTACGCGTCTGCATGATGTGCTCCCAGCAGGGTCCACTGCGGCTGACCGTGAAGTACTGGCTTTCCACCTTGGCTGATACGGAGGAGGGAGGCACTTCCAAGTGCGTCAGCGGCAAGCCGGGAAGCGCCCGTTTTACCAGCTCAGGAACAAACTTCGCGGAACACATCTTGACCAGTTGTGGAACCTTTGCAATCAAGTCAGCCTCGCCTACGGGCGAGTGAACTCCCAAGATCCAGCGGGAACGCTCGAAGCAGCGTTGGTCCCTGACTTCGCCTTCGTAGAAATAACGCTCAACAGCTTTGAGGGGAATCTGAATTGCCTGCGACGGGGCCACGATCTCGAGATGGCGGCGGATGTGCTCATCCAGCAAATCAAAGCCCGGACCGGGATCGCGATGGGCGTAATGAGGCAAAGATCGGGGATGGACCTCCAGGCCAAAAGTGCAGAGAGCGCCCGCCAGCCGCGACATCTCGCGGAAAAGCTCTTCGGGATGGCCGTGCTTCGAAAGCAAGAGATGGCGAAGCGGGGTGAGGCTGGAGTTAATAGCATGGAGAAACCAAAACTGCGATACGTGGCGGGCGGACATGCCAGCCTGAAACTTGCCTGCCGATTGCTGTTGCTCCCGGGAAACCACGGCGCTTTTGTCTTCAAGAATCTCGACCAGGCGCTGGAGCATGCCGGTTAGGTGATCGCTCGCGCTCAAGCGCACTGACGGGGGCACAAACGTGGGGTCGAAAACAAAATGACCTGAGCCATCGCGCATCAAACGAGCGAGCGGAAGAGTCAGAACTTCTTCCTGAGGTTCGAATTCCAGCATCAAACGAATGTTCTTATGTCCCAATTGGACTGGTTTCTCGTCGCGGCCGGTGTTTTCGTCATGCATCATCTCGACCACTCCGGTGTAGCGGGCATTCGTGCCCGGGGCAGATTGCAGATCGCAGTTCTGCCCGTCCGGCAGCCATCGAGGTATTGCTAAAGAAACGGTGAGATGATCGGCAGTGGGGGGGAAGACTCCGGCAATATTGCGAGACTGGGGCAGCGAGTCACACCCAGGAATGTCAAAGGGCAGTCCATCTTCAAAAATCCCGCGGGCATGGACCAGGGCCACCGTTCCATTGCGCAGGGCGTCGGCGTCGAGTTGGCAGGCAGAAAAACCGTAGGCGTTTTTCCAGAGACTCGCTGTCGCGAAGTGTACCGACTCCTCGAAATAGCGATTCTGTGCCTGGAAGTGATGCGGACCGAGGTACATTCCTTCGGCCCATACGATTCTGGAAAGCGACTTCATGCTCACTCACCTGGGGAACTGCGGTGGGAATTTTCTCCCGAACCAGCCGCGCTTGAAACAAGAATCAGACAGCAAAATATGAAACGACGCCTGGCCAGCGATGCTAGGTGTTTACCTCTTTACTGTCAAGACGATGGAGTGTAAGGTGAAGGGCGCTGGGGCGTCCATGGAGGGCTGCCGGTGGTTGGGAATCACTTACAGGCAAGCTGGACGGCAAGCGATTTTGTAGTATATGCCCTTATATTTCGTAATATAGTGGACGTGTTTTGGGCATCTTTGCGAGAGTCCATCTGAACGATGAAGTTTGCAGACAAGTACGAGCTTTTTGACGCAGTCACCACAGGCCGGCTGGAAGCATTCCGAGGCCGCGATGTGGCCAGCGGTGAGCGCGTATTGGTACACATTTTCGAGGCACCCGTAAAGAAAGCCGACCAACCGACGGTGCAGTGGGTATTGGAGTCGTTCCGCGCTGTCGCTCCGGAGCCACCTGGATTGGTGATTGCAGCCGGAAGATACGGCAGCACAAGTTACGCCTATCTGGTGACCCAGGTTCCGGATGATGCGGCCCTGCGGAAATGGACGCAAGCTTATGAATCGTCTACTGCGGAGACGCGGGAGATTCCGGTTGAGCGGACGATCTCGCCGGAGCCTCCAGCGGTCAGCACTTTAGCACGGCCAAACGTGGGCGAAGCAGGCCCGGCGTCGATCAGTCAGTCGGCAAATCCTTTGACAGGCTTTTTCGGATTGCGGCCACCGGCCGAGACTGGCGCGATCCCGCCTAAGGAAGCGGTGAAGTTGCCGGGTGCTTCTACGGAAGCGCCTGGTAACGATCTCGAAGGAATCAGCTTTGGGCCGCGACAAGATGCCGCACGACAAGAACCGGGCGAGTTCACGAAGGAGTTTTTCGCGGGATCAAACGAACCCCCGCGACCGCCGGCGGACGAGATTCAAGTTAGACCGGCAGCCCAAAGAATGGATCGAATTGAATCTTCGGCAGAGACGACTGGCAGCACTGGTCCATCAGTCAGTCCGGTTGATGGCGCGCCGCCGGATCTCCGCGGATTTACTGCCTTATTTCGACCGAGCCTTAAGCCAGAAATACCCGAGACAAAGGATAGCCCGAAAAGAATTGATGCTGCCCGCAAAGCCGATGACGGGAAGGCAGGGGACTTCACCAGGTTCTTTCAGGGACCGTTTGACGGTGAGCGGCCGGCGGAAATTCCGGATGTCTTGCCTAACGCGTCGAGCACGCCACGGGGGAAAGTTCCTGGGGAATTTACGCAAATATTCGGCCCGGGTAAAGATAACCCGTTTGCCGCGATGTCTTCTTCGGCAGGTCCGATCGAAGAACCTCCATTGCGAACGGAGCCTGGATCGTTTACCCGCTCGTTTGCTGACGCCGCTCAGCTTTCTCCTACAGCGGAGCCGCCTTTGCCGATCGGCGAAACGAAAGGAAATGGGAGCCAGAAGGCACCGACCTTCGCGGAGCCGAAGTGGACCGAGCCGGTTCCTTCTCCAGTGGAGGCTCCAGTCAAACCGCCGGACCCGCCAGGTGTTCCGAGAGTTAGTGTTGGCCCGACGCGATCGTCAGTCCAGGGCGGCGCCACCCAGCTGTTTTCCGTTCCGGGCGGACATTCGGCTCCAGGCCTGCCTCCGCCGCCAAGTGGGCCCAGCGAATACACGCGCATTATCTCGGGTGGAATGGCGAGCCTTATTTCTTCAGAAGAAAAGCCGGTAGCAGAGGAAGGCCCGGCCGCGGCGGGCGGCCTTCCAGCTTTCAAGATGCCGGCGCCAGCGGTTCCTCCTGCGCCAAAGATTGCAGCGCCGCCGGCGCCTAAACTCCCCGTGGCCCCTCCTGCTCCGAAAATTCCGCAACTGGGAGGGTTGGCACCGAAGCCAAAGGCGTCCTATTTGCCGATGATCATCATCCTGAACGTATCGCTCATCATCGCTGTGCTGTTGATTGTTTATTTCGCGATCAAGCATTGATAGGGGCGCGTTTCAGGTGTAGCCAGTGAAAACTGTCGAACTCGAACTGCACCACCACACGCAGCAGGAGTCAACTTAACTGTGGCAGCAAGATCAGCAATTCCACGGTTGGATTGGGCAGATCTCCGGGCACGTAAGCCGCAAGGTTGCGAGCGCGATTGACCGCCTCCCAGGCGGCTCCGGACTGGTTGAGGCTGAAGTACTGGTATTTCAGCTTTACAGGAATCGCGCCGGGCGGGTTCGGGAGGTGCTTGAGTTGCACTCCGGGCAGCGCCTGCTTAATCAAGTGCTCAATGTGGGTTGCCGAACAGACTTTCACCAGTTGCGGTACTTTCTGGATGACCACGTCTTCGTTCGTTTCAGCACTTACGGCGAGATACATCCGCGTATTCGCCAGGTACTTCTCGTTATCGATCGCTGTAGCATAGATCGAACCCTTCACCTGCTTTAGGGGCAGAGAAACCAGGTTCGTGGGTACTACGGTCTCCAGCAAGGAGCGCAACTTCTCGTCAAGTTCAGCGAAGACCGGACCCAGCGCATCGTGAACGTACAGGGGCAGATCGCGCGGGCGGAGCTTGGGGGAAAAAGTGGTCAAGGAGCCAGCGAGCGAAACCATCGCCGAATACAGTTCCTCGGGATGTGACCTCTTGCTTTCGAACAAATGACTGAAGATCGGGAAGTGCGAATTGACGGTATAGAGCAGCCAGAAATTTGCGATATCGGACGCGGTGAAATCCGCCAGGCTCTGATTCTTTTGCCTGCGGCTGCCCGAGAGTTGCGTACTGCGGGCAGAGAGGATCTCAATCAACCCGCGGAGCAAACCTGCCAGATATTCGCTCGCATTTATATCAATCAAGGGAGGAACGAAGCGGTGGTTCAAAACGAACGTGCCCGCCTTGGTCCGTTCTACATTGGCAATGCGCAGCACGGAGCAGCCTTCACGGCTTTCGCCCTCAACCAGCAGACGGAGATTCTTCCTCGCGACTTGAACCGGCTTTTCGGTGGTTCCCGTGTTTTCGTCCCGGAATGAAGTAACTTCCGCCAGATAACGCGTACTGGCATCGCGTTGTGCGACCGAAACATTCAGTCCGCGCTGGCGGTAGTCCGGGATGGACAGGTACACATCGAGACCAGTGGTTCCGGGCTCAAACCATTCCGCGAGGGCCTTGGATGGTGGCGTGGGATCGGCGTCGGGGACATCGAACAGCAGACCATCCGGGAAAATGCCTGCCGCGCGGGAAACCACGAACTGACCTTCGCCGAGCATTTCCTGGTTAATGATTCGTTCATTGAAACCCCAGGCGCAGAACTTCAGCGCTTGCAAACGGAAATTCAACGTGTCTTCGATAAACCTGTCCTGTGTCTGCAAATGCTGGGGAGTGAGGAACGTCCCTTTGGTCCAAATGACAGGTTGAAGTTGCTTCATAGAATCGACGCGCACTCGCCTGCGTGAGATAGCCTGGACGCATGATCCAAGCCGTTTCCCCGCGGCTGCCCACAATAACAATTATTGGGCCAGGAAGCAAAGGCAAATCAGAGCTGGATAGTGGGGGAGTTTGGGTCTTTGGACTTTTTTTCGGAGGCCTCGCCCCGAACCCGAAGGAGTTTCAGCTTGGACGCGCCTTCGCTCCACCCGAAAAACGGCTGCGCTCAGAATGACTCCCCATGGGAATGGAGGCTGTCGAAACGCCCCGGTACATGGTTAGCGTGGATTTTGGCGGATATTCATTGCGTTCCGAACGGCGGTTTCAGCAATCCGTCCATGAACTCCAACCATTCTTTGTTGCCCATGCGTCGCTTGAAGGAGCTGCGAGAAAAAACAGCCAGGCCAAAATCCCCGCGGGCGCGGCTGAGCACCATCTGGATTTCCTCACAAAGCTCTTGTGGAATCGAGCCTGCATCCTCAAGTCTTTCGAGAAGTCTTTCGAGCAGTTCGAACATATCCGGGGCTGACGCAATGAGATTGGGATCGACTTCTGGTTCCATCGAGGCCACGGTTTTGCCAAACCGATCCATTACCCGTGACTGTTTCTGCGGATCGATCCGCCACATTCCCGACGTAACTTTTTTCTTTGCCATTTGCCTACTCTCTTTTCTTCGACAGCCCCATTCTTATACCTTCGGCAATAGTCTAGGATGCCGTTACATCCTTCAAGGTTACTGGGGTTACTTACTGGGTTCTCTTCTGATTAACGATCAATATGTCACGTCCTTGCCCTTGCGGGGATTCCTGCACGCCGTACATGAAAAGCTGCACCTGCGATCCATTCCAGGGTGCAGACGGTGTAGGTGGAATGTTAAGAATGTTTGGAGGAGCCGGGTTGCATTCGCGGCCAGCTTTGCTAGAATGCGGGGCAGCCAAAACGGCACGAGGTGCTTCGATGCCTATGCAAGTTTGTATGGGTGCGACGATGATGTGCAGCTTCGGCATGGCGCCCAGCTCGCTGGTGGTTCTGCCCACCAACATGGTCTTCACCAGTGAAGTGCCGGATGCCAACATCATGGACAATATTCCACTGGTAAACATTATGCCGTTCGGCATGTGCATGTCGCCGGCTAATCCGATGGTGGCGGCAGCCACGGCCGCCGCGATGGGCGTGCTCACGCCGATGCCGTGCATCCCCGCGACGGTAGCGCCCTGGGTTCCGGGGGCGCCGACGGTATTGCTGGGCGAAATGCCCACGCTGGACGACACCTCGCAGTTGATGTGCATGTGGGGCGGAGTGATTACGTTCGTCGATCCCGGAGAGTTCACGGTGATGGTGCCGTAGGCGTGCGGGTTGTGTGGTGGGCAGCCAGGCGGCGTCGCCAAGTCCGGCGGGAAAAAATCGGAGGAACGATGGCTGACAGAGTCCCTGGCCACACATGTCAGGAAACAAAACCGATGAACGTCAAGGACGGAGGGAGTGCTCTCTCGCCTACACCGTCGTGCGGCCCCACTCGCGGAAGAGGTGAGGTATCGCCCGAAATCGGCGCCTCTTACCTGCCGGTGGTAACTAGTCTGTGCCTGGATCCCGCGCAGATGCAGGTGCTTGCGGCGCTCCGTTCACAGCGCGAGCACATCATTGCGGCGGAACAAACTTTTGGTGTGGATCGCCGTGCGATCGCAGGCGCGATTGCCTGGGAAATGTTGCTAAACCCTCCAGACTGGAAACGCAAGTTGGGCGGAAAAGTGGACCCGCTAGGAATACCCCGGTCGGTTGGTTGGGGAAAAGTGCATTTGTTTAATCTCGACAAGAAGAGAGCTTTCAAGGCATGGGTGGGTGGTGGACCTCTGGGAGTGCCACTCGGTGTGATCGCACTCCACGATTTTCATACGATCGCTAAAGAGACGGAGGAAGCCGGCTACTTGCCCCAGCAATCGTTTGACGACAGGAAGCGCATATTAGGGACTCCTGAAGGCGCGATCACATACATTGGCGGGATTATGGCGGCCATCGCCGACATTCCCGAGAGCATGGGATTCGACGAAGACATCCGTAGCAATCCTATGATCCTCACCAATGTGTATCAGGGGGAGACTCTCAAGAGTTGGCGGGAGAAACTTGCCAAAAAGATGGCGACTCTTGGTAAGAGCGCACCCTTTGAACCGGGAAACGACATGGCCATCTGGGTGGGGGAGAACCTGAATTTCCTCGAGGATGCTGTGGGTAACCCAGACTTCCCCCTGACCGCGCCGAAATTCTCCAGCATGCCCGGGAACACGTTCGGCTACGTCGTGGAAAAAGGCTCGACGCTGTCCGATATCGCTAAAGAAGAATATGGAAGCTCCGACCTGTGGCCGCTCATCTGGGACGCGAATAAGGCAAAGATCGGATCTAATCCGAACCTTATCAAGCCGGGTCAGATTCTACTGCTCGCTCCGCTATCGGGATTCAGCGCCGAGCAAATCGCAGACGCTAAACGCCGGGCACCAAGCTGGAAGAATTACAAGTGAGGATTGACGGACTGCTTAGTAACAGTCGATTCGCTTCACGGTTCGGAATCCAGTCGTTGGGTCATAGGCAACTTCGCAACGGGTAAACTTGTCGGCCATCTTTCTGGTCAACGATAGCGCCGTATCTCTGTACTGGCACGAAATCCAGATGTCGTCAGAGACTCCGGACGAAAAGTCGTAAACATCCAACTTCTTCAGCTTGGTAGCGGTGCTCTTGGAGGGTGTCCGGAACACAAGCTTTTCTGGAGGGCCCTCCGAAAATCCTACGTCGAAGAAATGGTGAGCGCCCTTAACGCTGGTATCGTAAGTGCGCCATCCCTCGAGGTGCGCTAGGTCGGCGGATTCCTGCACCGCAATGGTGGACGGACACTCGATCTCTTTGGCCAGAGCTGCTGTTCGCAACAGCAACAAGACAACAACACCAGCCACCAAGCGGGCCTTCAGCAGGTCATCCATGAAAGTCATAGAATCACCGAATAGCAATCGCCGTTGTCCGACTGGATTTTTCCGCCTTCCGGTTTGCCTTTGTACTTAATCACGCGCATCTGTATCTTGTCTGGGAACGGCTGTACGTGTTGCTCGAGCACAACAAACCCGCTCCCATCGTCTTGAGCTTCGATGAAAAAGCAGGCGTGATTCCCCTGCGTGTGGTTGGGATACTTTCCATCTTTGAAGGTGGCGATTGCCGTACCTCGCTCCATGCCTTCTTGCGCTTTGGACGAGCAACTGGCAACCGCCTCGCTGACCAATTGACCTTGCTTCCAATCGCTCGCTGCGCCACAATCCGAATACTTTTTGACCAGGAAGACACATTGGATCGAAGATCCAATATCCGCATCGTCGACCACTGCGTCTTTGCCAACCAGGGTTTGCAATAACGTTACATCGTCGATTATGTAAGGTCCGGGCATGAAACTCCTCCTACCGGTGCTAGGGTCAAAGGAATTCGTTCAAATTCTCTGCTCCGTGCCAACTTTCAACTTGCAAAATTCGTTCAGCTGGGCCACCGCTGTCTCGATACCAAGTCCAGGAGTCCTATTTCAGGAATTTGAAGGAAGACAGCGCTCGTCCGAGGAAGGCTTGTACGGTTCGCTCATCCTCTGACTTAAATTCCTTGATTGTGCCGGGAGCATGTGCCCCCATGTTCGAAGTCGCGATCCTTATGTCCAACTCATAGCACGCGCCATGGTGGAAGGTTCTGTATGCGGACTCTGATAGCCCGTGCCCCATCGCAGCGCTGGTCTGCTTGCTGGATCGAAATTCTACCCCATTAATTAATTCAGTTCGAGCGGTGGAGTTCATTGCTTTCAGGCAGTTACTTTCGGTATTTGATTGTCGAAGCTCATTTACCGAGAATGCAGCCCCCTCGAAGTTATAGCCGTCATACTCTCCAGGTCGATAGGCTACGCATGCTGCCGCAGTATCGTCGCAGATCGGAATGTAGGTTACACAGGACTGGTTTTGACTATTCATTCGGCACAAAACGAGTGAACCGGGATAGGTAAACCGAAAAGTACGATCCGGACTGACAAACATTCGGTGTGGTAGCCCGGAGTTCACGGGCACTTGCGCCGCTAAGCCAGGGATCCAGAGACTAAATACGAGGCCGCCAAGGATAGATAACAACTCCATTGCCAGGCAGTGTCGCGAAACGGGGCGACTTCCTCCCTCTGCGTGACCCCTCGGATTTACTTGCCTTCCCTTGTTCCTCACCTGAACCTTCCCCCTTCGAACCGTAGCTCACACGAAACTTGGAAACCCGATCAGTAGGAACTCGGATCGGAGGGATCTGAAACAACCGAGCTGTCAAAATCAACACCCTTCAACAAGGAACCGCCAGCAAGGATTCCGCAATTATTTCCTTGGGCAAGTTGCCAAAGCTTGGCAAAAGCGACTCCGGACAGCGTCGGATCGGGAGTCGGGAATGGGGAAGACGAACTTATCCGTTTGGACGCCGGGGCCGCCGGCTCGCAGCTGAATTTGTTGATGTTATAAACCCAAAATACCGGTCGACTGTCGGCGTTATACAAAGATTGTGCCACATGTGAGAAGGAGCAATAAACTCCCGATTTGTAATCTGTTTTGTTCTCCAGTTCCGCAGTCCAGGCCTTGTAGTAAGCCAAAGTCGAAGCTTTGGCCGGGGGTCCCTGCTCAATGTCAAGAAAAATGATCGAACCGCTGGGAAATCCCGCGCTCTTGGCCAACTTCGCGGTGTCCTGCGCGTCTAGAGTTCCCTGCGCAGCAGTGACTGTGTGAGATCCTAGCCCATCGCTTTGCTGTCCGACGTAGATTGGAGCCAGTCCCCAGCCGAGCCCCGTAAGGAAGCTTCGTTTCGCCATCCACGATGTATTTCCCTGAGAAGGGGCGGGCGCAAGGTAAAACCCGCACCAGCGCAGATTGGTCTCATTGATAACATTTTTCATTACCGTATCCCCGGGATAGGCCAGCCTGTCGAATCCGGCAAATAAGCCGCCAAGGGCTGTGTGCATTGCACCAGCAACAGTCACCGTCAGTGGATCGTTGGTCACGCCCGCCGCGGTGCGTGCCTCCAGGAACCATCGGCCTGTGTGGAAGCTCGACAATTCGTAAAGCTGGACCGCGCCTTCTACCTCGCCCTTCTTTATGTCGATCAACGGATGTTGGAGCTCCAACTCGCTCCCGCCGAGTTCCTCAAAGCCCCATAGCCCGATGGTGACGCTTCCGGAACCGGGATCCAGGGAATTGGGAAGCGTGATCTCGGTAATCCTCTGCATATCGGGATAACTGCAGAAATATGCCATCGCTATCCTCCTTATGGGCTAAGAAAATCTCCCAACTCGCTCGAACGATTCAGACTTTTCTCGGAACGCCAGTACGACAAAAGCCGCAGATGCAGCCTCCTCAATTCAGCTTCGTTCCCTTGCTGCCATCGTCGGCGGTATCGGGATCCTTCGGGGCAGTAGGCGAGTCGGGCGACTGCGGACTCGCGTCCGGAGCGCTTCCGGCAGCACCGCCACTGTTGATAAAAACCATGGTCCCGGTGATGAATACACCCGCGGGGTTGATGTCGATGAAGTTTCCTCCCACTTTCAGTGTGAGGTCCACGCCAGCTTCAATCACGGCGCTCATCCCTGCGTTGATGTGAACGGTGGTGTCGGTTTTCATGGCATAGGCCATGGATGTTTCGTCTTTATTTCCGGTGACCGCCAATGAGACGTTGCCGGTTACGCTCTCGCTTTGATTGCCGGTCACCGAGAGGGACTTGTTGCCGGTCACGCTCTCCATCTGGTTTCCGCCGACATTCAATGACATGTTTCCGTCAATCTTCTCGAAGTGGTTTCCCTGAACATGTAAGTGCTTGTCGACCTGGATCTGCTCCTGCTGATTGGTGGTTACGATAAGGTGACGGTTGGCGCCGATAAACTCCCGCGAATCGTTTTCTACCCGCAGATCCATGTCCTTTTCGGCATTGATGAAAATCTGCTCGTCGCCCATCTTGTCCTCGAAGCGAAGCTCGTTATAGTTCGCCGTTCCGCCACCTTTCGAACTGCGGGACATAAAGGTGCTTCGAGTCTGGTAATCGGGCAAAGTGTAGGGAGGCATCTGTCCGGCGTTGTAAACGCGGCCGGTAATCAGTGGGCGGTCGGGATCACCTTCCTCGAAACTGACAATCACTTCCTGGCCGATGCGCGGGATCCACATCGACCCCCAATTTCCTCCCGCCCAAGGCTGAGAGACCCGAATCCAGCAGGAACTGTTCTCATTCTGCTGGCCCAGCCGGTCCCAATAGAACTGCACAATCACACGCCCATATTTGTCGACCCAGATTTCTTCCCCCGCCTTGCCCACCACCAGAGCGGTCTGCGGGCCCTGTACGAACGGCTTAGGAGTGACGCGGGGAGGATGGTAGGCAACCGAGGAGGGAATGCAGGTGAAATGGTTGGAGTAGCTCTCCGCCCCCGTTGCTGCCGTCACATAAGTCTGACCCACGGAAGCGTGGTGCTCGACCGCGGTGATGAAGTAAGTACTGTTCTGGTCAGACCGGTAGTGGTTCTTGATTTGGAATGCGTAGCCCGTAGCAAGCCCGCGACAGTTACTCGCACCGGTTACCACCATGTAACTTGCTTCCTCTTCCTGCATACGAAGCTTGGCTACGATTTCGCCCTCATCCTTGGTGGTATACAGGCCGGGATAGTCAAAGAGTTCCAGACCCTGGCTGGCGGCGAGATTCACGACGGTGGGCTCATTGGACAATAAGCTGGTGGAAGGAGTGGTGAAATTGTAGTCGGTCACGGTGTACTTGCCGGTGCGTAGTTCCTGCTCGACATGCCAGTCGCTAACCGCCTCCGGGTCGTATATGCCGCCGACGGCAACATCGTAGCTGATGGGAGAACCAGGACATGGGGGAAGAGCGCTGGACTGGTCCGCCAACACCATGGTGTGCTTGCCTTGAACCGTGTGATCGAAGTAGTAAAAAATTCCGTATTCTTCCATCAACCGGGAGACGAAATTAAAAGAAGATTCGCGATACTGAACGCAGTACTCGAGCTGAGGATAAGTTACTTTCAGACTGGTGCGGAAGTCTTTAAAACTAAATAGATTGAGCACCTGGCTGATGATGTCAGGCGGAGTCATGTTCTGGAAGATGCGGCAATCGGCCTGACGAGTGAGGAACCAGAGCCAGGGCACGACTTGAGCCTGGTAGTGAGTGAACATGCGCTCATCCGTATCGCCCTGCGTAAAGCGGCTGACGTAACCGTTGATGTAGCGCGGAGTGCCGTCCGGCAATTGGATGGTGATGGTCACTTTCTGCCCGACAATATCCTTGAAGGAGATGGAAGAGTTTTCGTAGGCAAGCAGGTTCAGTTCGTAGCTGAAAAGGCGGGAAATTCCCTCGTGCCCCGTCAGGTCCTGCAACAGGAGCACATCCTTACCCAACGGAGTGTCAAGCGCAAGCAGCCTGTGCTGTTGAGTGTACGATGCGGTTGCCACAAAGCTGTCCTTCCTTAAAGTGCCGCGACCCGGTGCGGAAGGCGCTCAGATACTTTGTGAGCCTGCTGCAGCGCCCTCCCAGTGCAATTCTATTGATAAACGAAAGCTCCGTCGCCGCCGACGCCCACGTGAATGCGTTCCATGGATTCGCCGTCCGCCATGCGTCCCAACAATTGCCGCGAAATTTCCGGCAGCAGCGTATTGGTCAAAATGTTATCCACGTTACGTGCGCCGCTTTCAACCTCGGTGCAGCGCCGCGCAACTTCATCGACCAGGGCAACGTCATAAGTGAGAGCGATCTTATGATTTTCCTGAATCCGTCGCTGGATCTTGCCCAGCTTGAGGTTGATGATCCGCTTCATGTTCTCATCGCGGATCGGAAGATACGGGATGATCACCAGGCGGCCGAGAAACGCAGGTTTGAAAATCTTGTTAAGTTCGGGCTTGAGCGCTTTCACCAGCCCCTCCGGACTGGGCATTGTTTCCGGGTCCGCGCTCAGCTTCGCCAAAGTATCGGTACCCGCGTTCGTGGTGAGGATGATGATGGTGTTCTTGAAGTCGATCTCGCGGCCCTCGCCGTCCTCCATGTTTCCCTTGTCGAAGACTTGATAAAAAAGCTCCAACACGTCAGGATGCGCTTTTTCGACTTCATCCAGCAGCACCACCGAATAGGGACGCCGCCGCACTGCCTCCGTCAGGACGCCGCCTTCGCCATAACCGACGTAGCCCGGAGGCGAACCTTTCAGGGTTGACACCGTATGAGCTTCCTGGAACTCCGACATGTTGATGGTGATCAGGTTGCGCTCGCCGCCGTAGAGTAGGTCAGACAAGGCGAGCGCCGTTTCGGTCTTCCCTACCCCGCTGGGACCGACCAGCATGAAGATGCCGATGGGCTTGTTGGGATCGTCCAGGCGGGCGCGCGAGGTGGAGATGCGCTGGCCGATAATCTCTAGCGCATGCATCTGGCCGATGACCCGTTGGCCAAGAAACGCAGGCAATGAAAGGACGGTTGAAATCTCATCCTTCATCATTTTACCGACGGGAATCCCAGTCCACGCGGAGATGACCTCCCCGATAATCTGAGCGTCGACGGCAACCCGAATCATCGGAGTCTCGCCCTGCAAGGCCGCGAGGTCCGACTCGGCCTGGGCAAGTTCGGTGCGCGCGGCACTCAGATCAACCGCTGGCGGCGCTTCCGCCACGGCCGTAGCCGTGGCCGGAGAGGACGGGCTTAGGCCATCTCCAACCGGGACAGCAGGACTCGCGGCTGCGTGCCCGCCAGAGCCATTTCCACTGGCAGCGGCAGATCCGGCATGCGGCGACACGGAACCCTCCAGCTGCGCGCGCAGATCGCGGATGCGAGTGACCAACGTGCGTTCTTTATCAAAGCGCGTGCGCAGGTTGGTTAAGCTGGTTTCGATTTCCGCTTTCTTGCTGGCAATCGCTTCGAGTCGCTCACGGTGATCTGAGCCGACGGCCGCTTCGCGTTCCAGAATGCGCTGCTGGACCGCCAGGTCGTCAATTTGCCGGACGCAGTCTTCAATCGCCGGCGGCGTGGCACTCTGTCCGAGAGCCAGCCGTGCGCACGCCGTGTCCAGCACACTGACGGCTTTATCGGGAAGCTGTCGTCCGGCGAGATAGCGATGCGATAGATGAACGGCTGCGGTCAGTCCCTCATCGAGAATGCGGACTTTGTGGTGTAGCTCCAGCGAAGGAACGATGCCGCGCATCATGGTCATGCATTGGGTCTCGATGGGTTCTTCGACCTTCACGACCTGAAATCGACGAGCCAGCGCGGGATCTTTTTCGAAGTACTTCTTGTACTCGGACCAGGTTGTAGCAGCAATGGTACGCAACTCGCCGCGCGCCAAAGCGGGCTTCAGCAAATTGGCGGCGTCACCCTGACCCGCCTGCCCTCCGGCGCCGATCATGGTGTGCGCCTCGTCGATGAACAGGATGATAGGCGTGGGCGATGATTTGACTTCCTCGATCAAACCCTTGAGACGGTTCTCGAATTCGCCCTTGATCCCCGCTCCGGCTTGCAACAGAGCCAAGTCTAGAGTTCGAATGGTTACGTTGCGAAGGGGCGGGGGCACATCTCCCTCGGCAACCCGTATCGCGAAGCCTTCTACCACGGCGGTCTTACCGACCCCAGCCTCGCCCGTCAGAATTGGATTATTCTGCCGGCGTCGCATCAGAATGTCGACGACTTGGCGGATTTCGAGGTCGCGACCGAGCACGGGATCGATTTTTCCGGTCTTCGCTTTCTCCGTGAGGTTGACGGTGAACTGGTCAAGGTTCGGAGTTTTACCGCCGACTCGCGGCCCCGTCGAAGCACCCCCGGCTCCGCCAGAGGCAGCCATAGCGGCTTGGGTCTCTTCGCTTGAGCTCGCGACAATGGCAAAAAAATCTTTGGCCAGCGCATCGGCCTGCACCTTTTGGAATTCGCGACTGACGTCGCGCATGAGGCGAACAAGTTCGCCATTCGTGGTCAGGGCAAGGATGGTGAATCCGGTGCGAACCTGCCCGGCCCCATAGTCGATCGAGCCCAGCGTCCAGGCCTCCGTCATCATCTTGATCAGAGTCGGACTCAACGCAGGAGTGCGCGCGTTGCCCGACTTCAGGCGGTCGAGGGCACGAAAAAGTTCTCCCGAAAATCTCGATGTGTCAAGCTCGAAGTGTTTAAAAATTGCGGCGGCGTCATTATTCGAGGAGTCGAGCAGCTTCAGCAGGAAGTGTTCCACCTCGATATCGTAATGGGTGCGCGCCAAGCAGAGTCCGGCGGATGCCTCCATGGCGCCGCGAGTCGAGTCGTTCAGTTTGCCGATCAAAGATTTGAGATTCACGTTCGTCCTCCTTGCTCCGCCTCAATCGCGAGGACGGTATCGTCCGGATCGCGCCCAAGAGGCTTTGACTTCAACCATGACACCCAACCCAGTTGCGGGCCGGAAGCATCGTCGGCTCCCAATTCGCAGGCCGGGACTTGCTCACGTTCCAGGATCAACTTCACTTCAAAATCCAATTCTTCGTTGGAAAAGAATCTCACCCAGGAGCGTAGAGGCTCCCAGTTTGAGCCGTCGGGAAGAAATTCCAAGTATTTTTCCAGACTCAAGGGGCCGAGAATGATGCGTATTTTGGATTGCTGGTTCCAGACTTCGTCGCCGACCACGGTGCCGATACCCAAGCACTCGCTGTCGCTGGTCCCTTCGGAAAAACGGCAGAGCGCGGCTGGATCCAAACGGTACCATCCTCCCGAAAATTGTTCGATCTTGACGGGCACGGCAAAGTAGTCGGTGAGAATCTGGCACAAAGCCTGGGCGGAGCGGGGACGCTGCGACAGCAGGCCGGAGTAATAGATGAGGCTGTCGTCCGGAACCGCCATGCGATCCTGCAGGCCATCGGTACCCAAGCCCAGCAAGCTGAGAAGGTGCCGGGAAAAGCGATCTCGTTCGTCGCGCTCGGCGGAAACGTCGAACCGGTATTTTCTCCAAGCCCGATAAAAAAGGGAAATGATGCGGTGGTTGAAAATATCGAGAAAGTCGCGGAGAGATCCATCGGAAGCTCGCAGCCTCTCGATGATCAAACTGGTGTAAGGATTGGGGAGCGTGCCCTCAGGACCGGTAAGACCCATGAAATTCACGGTCATGCTCGGGGCAGCGTCCTCGGGCCATTCCATCGACTGAATCTGGCTGGCGGGGAATGCGAGCGAATTGTGAACGCCGAAGCGCGCCACTTCGCGGGAGGGATGCGCAAACCTGCCGACAGGCGTGAGGTCGGGAAAAAACTTTTCGAGTAGACGCACCGCCTGAAAGAAATCAAAGCGGAACGGCTCTTGCCGAAGCTTTTTGCCGACCACAGATTCGCTCAAATCAGATTCGCTTAGATCAGTATTGCTTGTCCCGCTCTCGGAGGCCACTCTCCCAAAGGCTCCTTTCGCTGGCGGCTTCGGGCCACCAGTTGACTGAAACTGTTCATGGACACGTAAAGGCCGAAGAACTTTTCGAGCACGCTGGCAAACAGATACGCACCGCCGCCGCTGAATTGTTCCTCGTCGAATTCCATCTCCACCCGCGTGCCGCGCGCAAAGCTGACGCCATGTTCGGAGATCACGCGTGTGAAATGCCGCCGCGCATCCACGGCCGTAATGCCGCCAATCTGTTTCTTGACGTCGGGGGAATCGGAGAAATCGTAGAGATCGAGAATCTTCTGCAATGCCGCTTTGCCTTCATCGACCAGCGAGAGATAGTTGAGCGAGAGGTGCGAGGTCAGGCACCAGAGAGTCTTGCCGTCCAAGGGAGGACGCAGCGTTCGAGTTGGCTTGCGCAAAGCGATGATTCGTTTAATCGCGGCCGCCCCCGCCATTTCAAAATCGCCATTCTCGCTGCCGAAAGGCAACCGGGTCACGAGATCGCGGTTGGTACAGGTACAGCGCACCGTCACCGTATCGTAGTCCAGTTCCATGGGAGCGGCTGCAATGTTCACCAGAGAGACGAATACATCCGAGCCCTCGTCACCTTTGCGATTGGAAGGAAGTCGCGTGGTGTACCAGTACGCGGGAGTTGAATCTTGAAGTCCATGCTGGCGGGAATACAGAGGATGGTAAGTCACCGTTTCATGAGAGTCAGGGTCTGTGCTGACAACTTCATCCACGGAGTAGACCTCCATGGTCTGGCGACGGCGAGCATCGGGAACGACCGGGTATTGGTATCGCGTCTGGTCGACCAGGATGGGTTCGGCGGTTTGCCCAAACAAGTTGATAATCGGCGTGCAGCCTAGGCGCAGCGTCTTCGCATCCACGGCGACTTCGAGGCGCTGATGGCGGCCGTCCTGCTCAAAGGGTGCGATCAGGAAAAGGATTTCAGCCTTGGATTTGAGTCCAGCGCCTTGCAGCGCGGATAAGCCGTTCAGACTAACGAAGAAAAATTTTTCCGGGAATGCGAAGTACTCCTGAAGCAGCCGGTATCCGACAAAAGACCGCTGAGGATAAGGCAGCACATCTTCCTCTTCTCCGAATCCCATGGGACGCAGACTGCGGACCGGCAACTCACGCGGCTGCATTTTAGGATTGGCGGGATCGCGCACGACAATGCGAGTGCAGTTCCGGCACAACAATTCATAAAGCGTATGGATGACCGCACCTTCTCCGTTCAGGTAGAAAACGAGACTGTCCAGCGCAAGCTTGTCGAATGTAATATCCGGGAAACACTCAATCTCTACCCGCAGCACGGCAGCGTCGGAGGAACGGAGAGCGGGGCTGAGGCGATCTGGGGTCAGCCATTGAGCCTGCGAAACCTTCAAGGGCCACAGCGTGGTGTTGTAGCAGGTCCGGAACTTGCACGGAACGCCTTCGACCGGGCGGGAATAAAGCACAGTCCCTTTGGGAACCTGCAGGCTGCTGGTCATCTTCCCGCGCTCCGGATCGGTGTGAAACTCCGTGACCGACATGGACGGGATGGGACAGAGGTAGTGCGGGTAGAGGATGTTGAGCAGTGCCTCAGTAATCTGCGGGAAATCGTCGTCGATGCGCAAATGCACGCGCGCCGCAAGCAGGGCAAAAGACTCGATCATCCGCTCGACGTGTGGATCTTCACAACGGTCCGGTTCCAGCAATAGGCGCGAGGCGATCTTGGGATACTTGTCGGCGAACTCCGCTCCGATCTGGCGCAGAAACGTGAGCTCGCTCTCGTAATAGGTCCTCAGCTCATTGCGCACTGTCTTCCCCCTTGACTTCGTACTGGCCCTTGCCCAGTTCGAGCACCGTGTCAAAGCGGACCGGCTCGGGCGCCGGATCCATGCAGAGCAACCCTTCTATCACAAAACGGAGGGCGCGATAAGCGCCTTCCACGCGCTCCATTCGGACTTTCGCACGCTTCAACCGGGGCTCGAATACCGCGATGACGGACTCCATCTGCCGCACCAGTTCATTTTGGTCGCGGACGGAAAGCAGCGACTTGGAGGATATGTCCGCGAAGCCGTAGTGGTAGACCGAGCGCACCGTCTCGTGCGCCGAGTCGGGTGCTGGGTCGATGGTTCGCCGGGTATTGAGCAGCCATTCCAGGTCGCGCTTGATCGCTATCTTGAGTTCGCGCAAGGACTGCGCACGGGTCAGCGGCACTTCCATGCTGACCTTAGGGTCTTTGTCGATGAGACGGTCGAGCACGGACAGTGTGACGGGACCGCTGATGTCGCGCTTGGCCATGGCCTACTTCCCGTCCCCAAGCGCCTGCGACGGATCGAGCCGGCAGATGCGCTCGAAGATTTTCTGCTGCTGGGCTTTGTCCGCCTGAATTCGCAGGCTCAACTTCATGATGGTGCCAAGGGCTGCGGCAACCAGGCCCGGGTCCTCCCATTCGTCGAGCTTGTGGGTTTCTATCATCGCTGCCAGGTCATCCAGAATCGGCTGCGCAACGTTCTGTTTGTTAGTCGAAACACACATTTCCACTAATTGCATCCTGCGACGAAATCGTTCTCGTCCGGAACGCAGGCGTCCAATATCCTGCTGCAGGATTTCGAAAGCCTTGCGCTCCTGGCCTTCGCGCAGGGCTTGCAAGGCTGCCGCGTACACATCGGGAGCTTGGCCCGGCCAGCGCGATGCGAAACCGTTGCGACCCGGCGCGTTGGCTGAAGGCGTGGTGGCTGCTGCATCCGGCGGCGAACCGGACTGGCTCAGTCCGTTCAGCCAGGCTCGTGTCTCAGCGTTGGCCGCGGGCGTATCGTCCATCAGGGTAGCGTCGAGTAATTGCGGACATTCGGCGACGAGGGCTTTCAGCTCCGAGCGAATGGCGCGAGCGATTGCTTCATAGTCGCTGCCCAGCGCCTCACAAGCTTCAACCACCATGCGCTGCAAATCCAGCCAGGCTCGGCTACAAGGAAGCGCCATTGCACTTTCCGCGGACTCCAGCAACTCCTCGAACTTTCTGTCGAGGGCCAGACGTTTCAAGTGCTTGCGAAGTTCCGTGGGCGGGGCTTCGAACTGGGTGGGATCCGCCCGATCGATGGCGGCACGCAACTCGCCCCAACGAAATCCCCGGAGCATTAAATAGGAAGCTGGACTCTTGGGCTCACGCCGTCGCAGAAAAGCTGCCGCTTCGGCGATTTTGCGAACCGCGTCCAGTCGATCGGGCGGCTCGGAAGAGGTTTCAACAGAGAGCAAAACTCCGACCCGCATCGGGGCAGCGGCCGCAGCATCCCCCGCCACAGCGGACGAATCCCCTTCAGCCCCAGCTTGTTGCACGACCTCCTCAACCGGGTCGGGCTCCTTTTCGCGCTTCTTCTGCAGAAACCCATGAACGATGTGGCGTGTAGCTTCCAGAGCTGTACGGAGCGGACCAAACGATGGACCTTCATCGGTGAACTTCGCGTCACAGACGTCTTTCAGTTGTGCCAGAGTCTGCAGGCTGCTATCCAGATCTTTCTCTGCCTGCGCATAAAACTTCTTGGGAGTTTCCTCGAACGACTTATCAAAGACCTCCGGCGCGAGCTTGCCATCCTTGATCAACTGGGCACGTTTTTTCTTGGCATCGTCGGTCTTGGCCTGGTCCTCGTAGCCAACTTCGCGCGATTGCTGGTAGTCGAGCGAACCGTAGGTCGCCTTCTCGACAACGGGGACTAGCTTCAGAGGAATTTCGAGTCTGGTTCCGACAAAACCCAGCGGAGCGCCGCGGGCTTGAGCATCGCCATCCTCAAGCTCAGGGTAGACGGTGTCCCAGAATTTTTCGGTCAGGCCAAAGCAGAGCAAAAGACCGTCCTTCAGTCCCGCAAAGCCTTGCTGTTTGAGCAGAGCCTCGGTAAGCCAGGCGGCAAGCTGCAGATCCTTGGTCTTATTCGCGAGAACATCTTTAGTGAGCTTGATGACCAGCGAGTTGTCGGCCACTTTCCGGTCACGCTCGGCCATGCCCGGCGGGGGCTGATCTTCTTCGCGCCGTGCTTCTTTGATCTTGTCGTAGATCGGCTCGTAGCGCAGGTTGACGCCGCTGGGATTCGGTCCATCGATAGGATTCAGCAAGTCTTCTGGAAAGGGCATGATGGGTCAGACGGCCACTGGGGCTGGGTTGAACTCAAGTGCACGGAGTTCGAGGAACGGGATTTCCTCGTCATCCGCCAGCCACATCTTCTGGCCAAAAGGAATTTGATCGTCGTAGCCTTCGGTTAGTTCCCACACCGTAGCTCGTCCCAATCGGACGGCGTCCTCGGGATGCCGCCACGAGAATGGAGAGAGTACGGGAAGCAGCACCTCGCCGAGTTCGGTCCCCTTAAACGAGGGCGTAGTGCGAACTGCAGCCGGCGTCCACAAGAGGTCGCGCAGCCGCTTCGGAGGCACGATGTGAATGGAGGCAATGTGTTCGAAGGGCAGGAGCAAGTAATTGCCTGCCGCAAACAGTTCGAGCCTGGCTCCGATTCGCGGATCAGCGTCCGAGAAAGATTGGAAAGACTTGCCGTTGATTGCACCCGCGCGTTCGGGGAGATTGACTTTACTTGGATAATCGCCGCTCGTGAACAGATCTTGCCGCTGACGCTCGGCAAAGAGGGCGCTGCGATACAGGAGCACGCCAATTTCACTTTGAGGCCCGGCTTGCGCCAACACTTCAAGCTGTTTGTCCGCTCGTCCGTATTCGCCGGCAAAGCACAGGAGTTCGAACAGGAACGTGCGACGGCGAGCGTCGGTGGGATTGTCTCTCACTTCGGCGCTCAGCGCTTTAAGAGCTTCTCCTAAACGGCCCGCGCGATATAGTTCTTGAGCATTCATCAGATATTGGACGGTCTGCAACAAAATGCGCGCAACCACGGATAGACAACAAGATTCAACCGGAACGAGGCATCCTCACGGCAGCCTTAACGGCTGGCCGCGAAGACGCCTCCCGGATTTTCACACTCAAGTTTTCGAAAGCAACGCTTATGTCTGTTGCGCAGCTCCGATGTTGTAAGTTGCCGCTCCAGCCTGAGTCACAGAGCCGGTGGTCGTATCCTGTGTGAAGTATTGGAAATAAATCTGTTCGTAAGCGATACTGACGCTCTGCGACGGGACTCCAGAGGACCCTCCGCCCGTGCCATGGCTCGTGATGTAGCAATTGGTCATGACGGAATTTATATACGTGAACGGTGTCGCCGCGCCTGTCGACTTGCGGCTCAGGAAGGTGACCGTAGCGATGTGTGCGCCGGTATACAGATTCTTCAGGATCTGGTAGCTGGAAGAATCCAGCGCGCATGAGAAGCTGAAGTCCGACAACGAACACTTGCCGGCGGACAGGCCTCCTCCACCAACGTCAGCGGGATTCGAGGCGCCAAACGAGAAGCTGTCGAGCTCGATGTAGCCGTCACCGCCAGGAGACGGTAAGCCTTGAGCCACCGACTCCCCCTTTACTCCCTTTATCAACAAATAGTGATCGCTAGGCATTGCTATTCCTCCTCATTCCTTTCGAAAATTTCAAGGACCTTTCGGGACCTTGTTTGTAGCTCCGCCGAGAAGCGGGGTTATTGTTTTGCCGCGGCCGGTAACTCCGCCACAAGACGGAGAGAAACGTTCAGCTCATCGAGCTGGAAGTGTGGCCGGAGATAAGCGATAGCCCGGTAAACTCCCGGCTTACCCTTGACCTCCTCCACATCCACACGCGCCTCACGCAAGGGAAACTTGGCCTTGGTCACCTGGTTGGCTTTATCGTCCTGCGTGACGTACTGGCTGATCCAGCGATTCAAGAAGCGCCAGCAGTCATCCCGTGACATGAAGCTGCCGATCTTATCGCGCATCATAGCCTTGAGGTAATGCGCGAACCGGCAGGTTGCCATCATGTAGGGCAATTGCGCCGAGATTCGGGCATTTGCCGTGGCGGAATCGCTGTCATAGAGCTTCGGCTTATTGCAGGATTGAATACTGAAGAACGCCGCTTTGTCAGTGCCTTTGCAATGAACCAGCGGTACCAATCCCTGATCCGCGAGCTCCTTTTCGCGCCGGTCGGTGATGGCGATTTCTGTCGGGCACTTGAGAGCTACATCGCCCTCGTCGGTGCGGAAGGTGTGGGAAGGAAGGCCATCAACCAGGCCGCCGCCTTCGACACCGCGAATGGCGACGCACCAGGAGTACGTGGAGAAAGCCTGCGTCATTCTGGAAGCGAGCGCGTAAGCGGCGTTGCCCCAAAGATATTTCTCGTGATCGGTGCCGTCCACGCCCTCTTCAAAATTAAATCCCTCCACCGGCTTGGTATCTCTGCCGTAAGGCAGACGCATCAGAATACGCGGACAAGTCAGGCAGACGTACTTCGAGTCTTCGCTTTCGCGGAAGCCTTTCCACTTGGCGTACTCGGTGCTGTCGAAGATTTTGCCGACGTCGCGGGGCTGGTCGAGAGCGGTGAAGCTCGGCAAGTTCAGCAATTCCGGGGAGGCTGCGGAAAGAAACGGCGCGTGGGCCGCGGCCGCAACCTGCGAGACCTTTTCCAGCAACTCCATGTCTTCCGGATGTTTGGTGAATTCGTAGTCGCCCACCATGGCGCCAATGGGCTCGCCGCCGAAGACACCGTATTCATCCTCATACACTTTCTTGAACATCGCGCTTTGGTCGAATTCCGGCGCGCGCTGCAGATCGCGCAGCAATTCCTTCTTCGAAGCGTTAAGGATACGAATCTTCAACTGAGTACTGGTTTCGGACTGGTCCAGGAGGTACTTGAGTCCCCGCCAAGTACCCTCAAGCTTCTGGAACTGAGGGTGGTGCAGGATCTCGTTCAACTGGATGGAGATGAGGTGATCAATTTGAGCGACGCGGGCCGTAATCATCTGATCGGCGTCGCGCGCGATGGTCATCGACCCTTCGAGAACCTGGGCGACGAATTCCTTGATAAGGCTCTTGCCTCGCTCGCGAGTGCTGGTATCGGTAAACCGTCCCTGTTCCACAATCTGGTCGAGAAGACTGGTCTGTTCCACTGCTACTGGCCCGGCAGCGGCCTTTTCTTGCACCAGGGGTTTAGCCATTGTTTTCCTCCTTCTCGCCGACCTCGGACTTCAGCTTGTCTAACTTCTCGGTCTGGCTCACTGCATCCAGCAAGGCTTCATCCAGCTTTTCGTTGGTCTGCAGGGTGCCCTTCAAATCGTTCAGGCGGGTCCTGAGGTCCAACAGTTCCTTGAGCGGCTTCACCTGCCGCGCTACTTGTTCTGGCTCGAAATCCTCCAGGCTCTTAAAGCGCAGGTCGACTTTGATCTGTCCAGCATCGGAATCTTCGCTCAGCTTGTTTTCCACAGCGAAGGCCACGTGAGGTTTCATGCTTTCGAGGACGGAATCGAAGTTGTCGGGTGTCACCTCGACAAACCGCCGCTCCTTAAGCTTGGGTAGAGGCTGTTCCGGGCTGCCGGTAAAATCTCCGAGGACACCCACCACAAACGGCAGTTCCTTAATTTCGATGGCTCCGCCTGTCTCTACGTCATAAGTAATCTGGACACGAGGAGGACGCACTCGGTCCAACTTGTGTTGCGTACTTTGTTTTGCCATGTGTTCTCCCTTATCTATCTATGTCTATACGGATCGAGTTCTGAAGGAACTGACACGTCGGATAATCCAAATCCAACTAGTCGTGCGGAGCGCATGAGTCCGGGGGAATACTCGAAATGGGAAGCGGAGTTGGTCCCCTCAGTTACCCATAACGAGTCGTGGTGCTACGATTTATCACAAGCCACAACCGGAGTCAAGCACTAATCGCCGGTCTTGCGCCAAATACGCTTCTCGGAAGTGGCTCGATTCGAAGCAATTCGTCCCCTTACAGCGAGATAGTGCTGGTCATCGGCCAAACGTTACAAGTGTGGATGGGGTCTTTTGGCTTCCGTCGGGAGATGAATCCAAGCTTAGAAACGCCGACCTTTGGATTCCGCTTTAAATACTGCGCCCGAGGACTTGGCTCTACTTCCGACAGAGCGCGGCACCCCCGGCAATGCCGGCGTCCGCGCCGTAGTGGGCAGCGATCAGCGGGATTTCCTGACAATGCGAATTCACACACCAACTGGGGAGCCGTTCCCGAACTTCGCCAAAGAATGGCCGCATCATGGCGCCAGCACCCCCGCCAACAATGACTACGTCGGGCTCGAGTAAATCCACGATATTTCCCAGCCATATGGTCAGGAATACCGCGGTTTCCTGCAGGACTTCTTTGGCGAGCAGATCCCCCGCCGCATAAGCTTGGCCGACCATTTCACTGGTGATGCGATCAAGACGACCTTCAGCCAATTCCAAGATTGCGGACGGGCGGCCTTGCTTCGCGATTTTTTCGGAAGCCCGGTGGGCAATCGCCGGGCCGGATGCCAGAGCTTCGATGCAGCCTAACTTGCCGCATCCGCAACGTGGGCCGCGATAGTCGATGGTATTGTGACCACCCTCCGCGGCCGCACCGGTGCGGCCGTGATAAATGCGGCCATCGAATACGATACCAGTTCCAATGCCCGTGCCGATCGTGGCGCAGAAGACATTGCGAAAGCCGCGACCCGCACCCCACAAGGCTTCCGCCAACGCTGCCGCATTTCCGTCATTGTCGACTCGAACCGGCAAGCTATAGATTTTTGAAATCTCGGCGGCGAGCGGAAAATTTCGCCAGCCCGGCAGATTCGGAGGATTGATAACGATGCCAGTCCGAGGATCGAGTGGCCCCGGAGCGCAGATTCCAATGCCGGAAATCGGGCCGTCGATCCCGGAGTGCGAATGGGCCGCGGCCCGCACTGCATCGATCGCCGAGATTACGGCAGCCAACCCAGCTACGGCGTTATTGGCTGCCATCGGAGTTCGCGTCTGGCAGGTGATTTCGCCGGCGGCACTGACCAGACCGGCGGCCACTTTTGTACCGCCCACATCCACACCGATGAGGTGGACGTTCCCCGAGACATGCGTCATGTGATTCGCACCGAGCCTTCACTAGGCCTGCGTCACCGGCTTTGTGGGCGTCCATATTTAGTTTGATGCTGTCCCCTTCATCCCTATCAACTTCTGGGCGAAGGTCTCACGCAGGGGCAATGGTAAACTATTTGTGCAAGGATGGGCGCGTAGCTCAGTTGGTAGAGCAATGCCCTTTTAAGGCATGGGTCGCAGGTTCGAGCCCTGCCGCGCTCACCAGTTCCTTCAATCACTGGGCCGGTCAGTTTAGCAGGCCCCAAGCCTTGGCCCGTACTGGCCCACGATTGCGCTTTCTTGCGAGTTGAGGCCTCAATGGCAGCGACCGATAATCAGTCGCGTCTTTTTTTGACGCCATCCTCCAAACAGATACGGCTCAGAATTTCACCCAGTATGATGTGTGTGTGAAGACCCTGAACGAACGATATTCCTCTCTGTCTGCGCGCCGCCGTTATGAAGTTTGGTTTGTTCGTCTCGGATTGGCGGACGGTGACGGGGCCTGGTGGTTTCGATATCTGCTGATGAATCCTGCTCGCGGCGGTTGCCCAGACGACCCGCGCGGAATGCCGGTCCAGGTGTGGGCCACCTGGTTTCCTCGCGATGATAAGCCGCGGAGCTTTATTCAGGGATTTCCTTTGGACGATCTCGACGTTAGCGCCACGGGGCAAAATCCGTTTTACTTTAGAATCGGTTCCAACGGAATCGCGGAGTCTTCCTGCCGGGGAAGCTTGGAACTGGGCGGACATGCGCTCGCTTGGGATCTGGAGTGTCATTCCACGTTTCGCGTCACTCTGAGCCATAAGGGTTGGATTGGATTTTCTCGAACTCCGCATTCCGACGCAGTCTTTTCCGGCCGCATCACGCTGGACGGCCGGAGTTTTGAGGGCGCCCCTCTGGGGTTCGGAGTTCAAGGACATAACTGTGGATATCGGCATCGCAAGTTCTGGACGTGGGCCCATGCATATTTTCCCCGGTCAGGCTCATGTCCGAGCACCTTGGAAGCGTTGGTATACGAGATGCCATTCGGATTGATCTTCCGCAAAGCTGTGCTCTGGCACGACGGAAAGAAACACGAATTTCGGAATCTGCGAGAAATCAGAAGAGATCGAAATGAATTTCGTTGGACTTTTGATTGTTCCTCAAAAGACGGATGCCGCTTGCAGGGCACCATCGATGGCGCTGGGCCGGGCATCCATCGTCTACCTTATGTAAAAACCGACTGCACCGGCAGCTTTGAAGTCGCGAACAACAGCTTGGCGGGAGCCATACTGCGCTTGGAGCAGCGCGGCCAACCGATCGAGAAATTGGAGACAAGCGCCGGCGCCGTATTAGAAATGGTTGGCTAGCTCAACACCGCGCTTTCGCCAGACGTTGGGCGACTACCGCGTAGGCCGAGGGATTAAATGCCATTCCAATGTGTGTGCCTGGGACTTCAACGTCGATTTGAGGGTTCCGCGTTCTGCAATAGCGCCAGTCCACGATGCCGTCATCGCGGGTGTAGATCGCAGTCTGGAGCATGGAGTCGGGAACTTTGCGCCGCAGTGAGTCCACAAAATTACAGGTGCAGCGTCCGGTGTAGCAGTGGGGCAACACGCCCTTGCCATGCTCCTTCAGAATGCGTAGGCGGATAGCTTCAGCGGCGTGGACAACGTTGCGATTGGCCACCGTACCGCGAATCGGTGAAGCCAGCGTAATAACCGACGCGACGTCCTTGGGCCGCTGACCGGCAACCGAACGCGCGATCACGCCTCCCAGACTGTGTCCAATCAAATGAATCCTGCGTCCCGTCTCGCGCAGAGCTCGTTCCACGGTTTCGGTCACATGGCGCTGGATCAGAAGGTTCGGGCAGTCGGCGTTGATACCGATGCCGGAAAAATAGGGCCGGTAGCCGATGCGCCCCAGCCAGGCGTGCAGCTCCATTAAGTAGAGATCAGTACCCAGAAATCCCGGGATAATGATAACGGCCGAGTCGTCCCCGCGGGGTACGCCGAAACCGTAATAAATAGGGTTGGCGTGCAGCATGAGAAGCTCAGCCGCGAACAGCGCCTCTGTCCAGGGTGAGATATCAGCTTCGGAATGGGCCCTTTGAGTGTGTTTATCGGGCCGTGTCTTCGACGATCCCGCAGGCTTTTTCTGTTTGCGTCGCAATTTTGTCCCGAACCTGTTCACCTTGAGGCAGGTAACGCCAGCGCCACAGCGGCAGGAAGCGTGCCCTGCGAATTATACCTTTCCTTTGTGCTTCCGGCGTAAGCCTGGTTTCTCTCGCGAAGGCTTCTCGAGCCGAGCCTCAAGCTCCGCCACTCGCTTGCGCAGTGCATCAAGTTCGGGTTCGGCCCGCGGTTCAGACGCCGGTGCTGTGGTCAGCAGTTGCTTCATCATGTCCACCGGCGACAGGATGGCGGATTGGACCTCGCCCAGTCGGCTCTGCACCGCGTCTTGCACCCTCTGATAAGTGTCGAAGGCCGATTTTAAATACCACATGACGAACTCCTGCCGCACTTCGTCGGACGCGACGATGAGCTGGCGCAGCAATTCGAGCGGAAGGCCCGTCGGCTTATCTTTGGCATCTTCTGTAATGATTTGCGTCAGAGTGACCCGGGTGAGATCCTGGCCCGTCTTCGCGTCGACCACCTGAACGTCCTTGCCTGCACGAATGAATTCCGCGATGTCGTCGAGATTCACGTACTTGCTGTTGGAAGAATCGTACAAGCGGCGATTCCCGTATTTCTTGATGACGACATTGGTCGGCTTCATCATCCAATTATTGCTGCTGTGCACACAAGACAAATATATATTGACACAAAGGTCCATGAATCGTATAGTTAGATCGATGCTGCAGTGCAGCAATTATATTGCAGCAATCATGGAGGTATGAAATGCCAACCACCGTAAAATCCGAATCCTCCCGGACTCATTCCGGCGAGTCATCTTTTGTTTCTCTACTATCGGGTTGGGCACAGCAGGGGGTGCAGAGCTTCTTCGCCACGCAAAGAATCCTTTTGGACTTGGCGATGCGGCAGAACGCAAGCTTGATGCACTCGTTGCGGCAGCAACTGTCCGATCCTCATCACTCCCCAACCGCCATTCTGACCGAAGTAACGGCAGAGGGTATCGCAAACTTCATTGAAGGACAAAAGATCCTTCTCGAACTAGGGCAAGAACAGAACGAACTGCTGATGACCGGGATGAAGGAACGTGTTGGAGACTGGCCCGCCGCGGAAGCGATTACCGATCTGCTGCGGCGCAGCTTGGAGACGTTCATCGGCATGCAGCAGGAAATATTGAAGACTGCCGGGAAGCAAACTCATACCTGGGTAGAGGCAGCCAAGAATGGGAAACCGTACCAGGTCGACCATTTGGTGGAACTGGCGCAGGAAGCAATGGAGAGTTTTGTCAAAGCTCAGAAGCACTTCATGGACGTGATCGCCGAAGAGACGGCCAAGGCAACCGGCGGCAAGCACACCAACGGCGCTCATAAACCCAAGAAGACCGAACTGTCGCAACTTGCGCGCAAGGCCACGGAAGCGTTCATCGAGGCGCAAAAGAAGCTCGTCGATGTGGCCGGGCGTCAGATGAATGCCAACGTAAAAACCGCGGGCAAGACCTTCGAAGTCTTTCGGCCATTTCCTTTCCTGCCGCTGGCGGAATTGACGCGAGAGGGAGTAAAGAGCTACGTCGATGCCCAAAAAGAGTTGATGGAGGTCATGGCCAAGCCGGGTAGTGAGCGCAAGAGCGCGCACAGAGTCGAACATCACGCGCATCACGCGAAAAAATCGCCGAGGAAGACGGCCGCCGCGAGCGCCTGATACTTGTTGAGGGAATGCCGTGACGGGGCACGCGTCATGGTCGTGCACCCGTTTGCAGACGGTGGAAGCATAAAGCGAACTGCGCCAACGTGCCTTTTCTCCGAAGAGCACGTTGGCCAGATCGTACTGCCTCTCCCCATTGGGTCGTCGCCGATCAAAAGGCTGCCCGGTTCGACCAGATGACGGCGTGCATCAACGACTTCATTCATTGATCTAAAACGCCGGGCAGAGTGGACTGTCTGTCACTCACTGTGAGGCGCAGATGAAAATTCCCTTGACTCCCATTCGTTTTCTGCGCTATGCGCGCGAGCAATTTCCAGACAAGGTAGGAGTGGTGTGCGGCGAGCGGCGTCTCACGTATGCGGAATTCGCCGAGCGCACATCGCGTTTGGCCGGCGCTCTGGTTGCAGCAGGCGCAATGCCTGGTGATCGCATAGCTTTTCTGAGCACAAACTGCCATCGGCTGCTCGAGGGCTACTATGGCGTGCTGGAAGCCGGCTGTGTGCTCCTGCCCTTGAACATTCGGCTGGGCGCTCAGGAACTTGCTTTCGTTTTGAATGACGCACGGGCAAGATTCCTATTTGTCGAATCCTCTTTCTTGCCGCTGGTAGAGTCGTTTCGAAGGATGGTCCCGTCGATTGAAACCTTCTTGCTTTTGGATGGTCAACAACAAGCGGACTGGCTCTCTCCAGGAAACTACGACCACCTTCTGTCAGTTTCGCCTCCGTTCCAATGCGACTTTACCCAAATTGATGAGGACTCCCTTGCTGAACTCTTCTATACCAGCGGCAGCAGCGACCGTCCCAAAGGCGTGATGCTCACTCATCGGAACGTGTATCTGCATGCCTTGTCGGTGATCGCCGCCAGCCAGACTTCACCCAGCACGCTGGAAGAGATGTCTTGCAAATCCGTGCTGCTGCACACCATTCCTCTATTTCACGCAAACGGCTGGGGCACGGCCCATAGCATCACTGTGGTCGGCGGCACGCACGTGATGATTCGCCACTTCAATCCAGTGGAAGTGTTCAATCTGATCGAGCGGGAGCGAGTGACCACCTGCGCTATGGTACCCACGATGGTTACAGCCCTGGTGAATTCGCCGGCGAGGACAAACTACGATTTGAAGAGTTTGCAAATCCTGATCATCGGCGGAGCGGCCTCCTCTCCCACTCTGGTTAAAGAGGTTGAGGACAAGCTGGGCTGTGTCTGCATTTCCGGATACGGCCTGACCGAGACTTGTCCTACGCTGGCCAAATCGCCGGTGAAATCGGACATCCCGTTAGAAGGACAACGCTATCTCCGCCAAGCCATGACCGGGTTTGCCATTCCCGGTGTAGAACTTCGAGTGGTCGGTCCGAACGGAAAGGATGTACCGCACGATGGCACCGCAATGGGCGAGATTGTGGCGAGAGGCGACGGGGTGATGGAAGGATACTGGGGCCAGGCAGAGGCCACGGCGGCTGCGATGGAGGGCGGATGGTTCCACACCGGGGATGTGGCTCGCCTGGATCGGTACAACTACATTCAGATTGTTGATCGCAAGAAAGAAATCATTGTGAGCGGGGGCGAGAACATATCTTCCCTCGAGGTCGAAAAGGTGCTGTTCGCCCATCCCGACGTCTACGAAGCGGCCGTGATTCCTGTCCCTGACGAGAAGTGGGGCGAGGTGCCGAAGGCACTCGTGGTTTTGAAGCCGGGATCACAGGTCGGAGAAGACGAAATCCTGGAGTTCTGCCGCTCTGTGATGTCGCATTTCAAGTGTCCGCGCTCTGTCGAGTTTTTCGAGAGCCTACCCAAGACCGGAACCGGCAAGGTCTTAAAACGGGAGTTGCGGCAGAAGTATTGGACGGCCCAGAAAAACACTGTTTCGTGATGCTGCGAACACCCCAATATTATGGCAATGAAGATTGGAGCTGACAGCTTATTCTGATCTTGACGAGCAATTCTTAACGATCCATAGCCAACCGTGGTCTCAACGAATCTTGATTGAGGTGGAATATGGCGATACCTACCGCAATAGGCCCCACAAAAGTGTCGGGGGGTGGTTTCCTGATCGAGGAGCTCAACCCCGACGAAGTATTCACTCCAGAAGATTTTACCGAGCAGCACCTGCTGATTGCGCAAACTGCGGAAGAATTTGCCAACAAAGAAATTGTTCCAAACGCCGAAAAGATGGAGCACAAGGATTTTGAGGTCACCCGCGAACTGGTGAGAAAGGCCGGCGAACTCGGGCTCAGCGGGGTTGATGTTCCCGAACAGTATGGCGGCATGCAACTGGATAAAGTCACCTCGGCCATTGTTGCCGACCGGCTGGCAAAATACGGCGGCTTCAGCACGACCTGGGGCGCGCACGCCTGCATCGGTACATTGCCCATCGTTTACTTCGGTACAGAAGAACAGAAAGAAAAATATCTACCTGGACTGGCGGGCGGGACAACGGTCGGCGCTTACGCGCTTTCGGAGTCGTCGTCGGGATCCGATGCTCTCAATTGCCGTACGCGGGCCACGCTTTCCGCCGACGGCAAGCACTACCTGCTGAATGGCGAAAAAATGTGGATCACCAATGCAGGGTTCGCCGACTTATTCATCGTATTCGCCAAGGTGAACGGAGAAAAGTTCACGGCTTTTATCGTCGAGCGTAATTTCGGCGGCTTCGCCGTGGGCGCGGAAGAGCACAAGATGGGCATCCGCGGCTCCTCCACTTGCCCCCTGATTCTCAATGACTGCAAAGTGCCGGTGGAGAATGTACTGGGAGAAATCGGAAAAGGACATCACATTGCCTTCAATGTTTTGAACGTGGGCCGGTTCAAACTGGGGGCGGGCAGTGTGGGCGCGGCTCGCAATTCTCTCGAGACCGCCATTGCCTATGCCAAACAGCGCAAGGCATTCGGTAAGGTCATTGCCGATTTCGGACTGGTGCGTGAGAAGCTGGCCAACATGGCAGCCGGTATTTTTACCGGTGAAGCCATGGCCTATCGCACGGTCGGCATGATTGACGCAGCCATCGATCAACTCGATGACCCCAACGATATGGCTCAAGTGCGCCAGATCATCGATGAGTATCCGGTCGAGTGCTCCATCCTGAAGGTGTGGGGGTCGGAGTTTATCAATTATGTGGTGGATGAGACAGTGCAGATTTACGGCGTGTTTTAGCTCCATAATTCTGTCACCCCCTAACAGCAACGTGAAAATGTCACCCCATGAGAGGAAGGACATTCG